>Ga0185307_1000116_pt1 | contig 55679 bp, 58 predicted proteins | sample LHCtaG_FD_128010 | JGI IMG/M metagenome (GOLD analysis project Ga0185307, IMG submission 128010) | Hot spring microbial communities from Little Hot Creek, USA to study Microbial Dark Matter (Phase II) - LHC4sed_matched (SPADES... | ecosystem: Environmental > Aquatic > Thermal springs > Hot... | reverse complement strand
AAAACATATTTTGGACCAATTCTAGGAGGCTTATGCCATACAATATCAAATTCATATTTTTCATGCTAATTTAATTTCACAGAAAAACCAAAAAATTATTAGAAAAATATTAATTCTAAATATAATTCTTATTAGATAGACTATAAATTCTTGTTATTATAGTAGATGTTAAACTTGTTTTTAGTTTATCTCCAACCAATTTGTTAATGAACCAAATATGCTTTCTCTTATCATTCTTTAATTATTTTTCTATTTTGAATTCTCACTTAAATTTTGTACTATTTAAGAAGTACTTAATGTTTTTACTTTTACATTTAGTTCTTTTTTTATAGCTTCTTTTTCTTTTTCAAAATCATCATCTATTGTAATAAGCTCGTTTATTTCTTCTCCTTGTTCTATTAAGGTTTTTATGTAAGCTAAATGAAGAAGATCAAGAGTTTTTATTTTAAACTTAAATGATATATCTATGGCTGTTGCAAGTGGTGAATACATGCTACCTATAATGAAATTTCTTTTATAACCATTAACTTTCCTATAACTTAACTTAAATCTTCTCATTATGTATAGAATAGCTACTGGAATAATTAGTTCTTCCTTTACTTTTATTTTTCTAGATATTTCTAGCAACATAATTTCTTTCCTGGATAATATGCTGGCAAGTTCGGCTAAAACAAGCTCTGAAATCTTTTTATTCTCTCCTTTTTCTAGAAATCTTTGTGCTAACTTTTGTCTAGAATCAAGTTTGTCAAGAGCTGCTATAATAATGCTAGTGTCTACGTAGCTCATCTTTTCCTCTCTCTCAGCAATTGTTTAGTTGCTCCACTAAGATCTATTGGTATCTTTCCCTCTGCTTTTTCAAGCTTAAAAAGATTCTCTAAAGCTTTGAAAACTTCAGATAGGTAAGCTAAGTTTTCAACTCCAAGCCTTATAAGTTCTCTTATTGCTTCACTTCTTGATTGAAAAATTCCATATTCTATCAATTGGTCTATTTGCTTTAATTCTTGCTCTTTTAGCCTTATTGGTATTATCTTCGTAGTCATATGTAATACGAATACGTATTCGTATATAAATTTTTCTCAGTATGTTAGATTATTAACTTAAAAGCTTAATGAAAACATCATTACTTATAAGAACCTAGATTCTTATCATTTCTTAGAATTAAAAAAAGAATTACATAATGCTTTTTAAACATATATGGAAAATATTTTGAATATTATTAAGATTAAAGAAATAAATTTAATATAAGTATTACGTTTTCAAAATTTTTTATATTTTCAATATTTTTAAAGCATTTTCATATAATATTTTTGTTTTAATTTCTTCATTTATATCTAAATTTTTTATTGCTAAAACCATTTTGGGCACTTCTATTCTAGGATAATCTGATCCAAAAATTATTTTTTCTCCTAAAAATCTTTCAATAACTCTTTTTGGTATTGCTTCTGTTAATAAATATTTCATATGTTCAAAACATGTTCCAGTAAATGTATTCGATACATCTAAGTAAACATTTTCATTTCTCATAGCTACAATTGCTGCTTCCCATATCCATGGCCAACCAAAATGAGCAAGAATAATCTTCATTTCAGAATATTCTCTAGCTATCTCATCCCATATTATTGGATTGCAATATTCTATTGAATATTTTGATTGCCAAACCATTCCAGTATGAACTATTAAAGGTAATTTCATATCGTTTATTTCATCATATACTTCTTTTGCTTTTTCAGATAATGGATTAAAAGATTGTATTGCTGGATTAATTTTAACCCCTTTTAAATTAAGTTTCTTAATACTTTTATTTAATTCTTCTCTTGCATTTTCTTTATTTGGATCTATACTAGCAAATCCTATAAAAATTTCAGGAAATTTTTCTACAATTTTTGCAACAATTTCATTCGATGGAATTTTGCAATTCCATTTTGTACTACAATCAATTGGAAGCAATACTGCTTTTTCTACTTCTACTTCTTTTAATTGATTTATTAAAGTACTTATTGGTTGTGGAGAAGTAAAAAGATTAAAAACATTTTTTTGTGCATTCCATAAATTCTTATCTTCTTCAAAAGCTTCTTTAACAAGTGGATGAATATGAAAATCTATTACTTTCATTTTTTATTCACCTATAACCATTATTGTTAATTTCCTTTCTTTTGGACCATCGAATTCTGCTAAGTAAATATTTTCTCTTGAACCAAGTATTGCTTCTCCATTTCTTATAAGAATAATAGCATTTAATCCAGTTAATATGCTTCTAAAATGAGCCCATGCATTCACAGCCATTCTTCCATCTTTATAAAAATAATGATGATGAAAATAATTATCTTCTTCTGGTGTTATTTTCTTTAAATAATTCATTATATCTATTTCTAATCCAGGTTCATTCTCATTTATCAATATTCCAGTTGTTGTATGATGCGAGAAAACAATTGCAAAACCATTTTTAATATTAGATTCATTAATTGCTTTTTTTACTATATCTGTTATATTTATTAATTCACTATTCTTTTTTGTTTCAATTATTATATCTTTAAAAAAATTTTTCATTTTAAATCACTTTTAATATCGTTTATTATTTTTTATTTTATTTAAATTTTTATATTTCATATTTTTTCATAAAATCTTTTATTTGTTCTATATTTTCAAACCCTTCTTTACAATCCATTTTTGTAGTACTAAGTGCTGCAGCTGCATTTGCAAATTTTCCTGCATCTTCCAATTTCCAATTATTTAATAAAGCATATAGAAAAGCAGCATCAAAAGCATCTCCTGCACCTACAGTACAAACTACATTTACTTTATAACTTGGTATTTTTAATATTTCTTTTCCATTACTTAAAATGCATCCTTCCTTTCCTGCTTTAATAGCAATTATTTTTGAACCCATTTCATGCAATTTCTTTATGCAATTTTTTAAATTTTTTTGTTTAGTAATTTTTCTTGCTTCTTCTTTATCAAGTGTTAATACATCTACATATTCTAATAAATTATTTTTAAATGGTTTAATCCAATCTCCAGTTATACTTGCTTGAGGATTTAAACTTGTTAATGCTTTATTTTCTTTTGCTATTTTAAAAATTTCTATTGTTGGCTTTCCCCATAAGCTAGGTAATAAAAGGTATCCTGAAAAATGCAATAATTTAATTCCTTTAAAACTTTCAAAATTTATTTCATTAAATTTTAATTGAGGAATAGGTGTAATAAATTGTATTTTCTTTTTATTTTTAAAAATTAATATTAAAGTAACTTCAGTAGCTTTATTTTTATCAATAATTAAATATTTTGTTAAAACTTTTTCTTTTTCAAGTCCTTTTTTTATTATTTGTCCCCATTCATCTTCTCCTATTTTTCCAATTATTCCACATTTAATTCCAAGTCTTGAAAGACATTCAATAAAATATCCAGCTGCACCTGCAACATATATTCCTATATTGCTTAATTTTTCAGGCTCACTCCAACTTTTAGGTATTTTATTAAAACCTGTAGCAATTATATCTATTCCTATTTCTCCAATTGCTAAAGCTTCTATACTCATTTTTTAAAAAACTCCTTTTTATTTTAATTTTACTACTTTTGATAAATGTCTAGGATTATCTGGATCGTATCCTTTTCCAATTGAAATATAATATGCAAATAATTGATTTGGAATTACATTTATTGAAGGAGAAATTTCTTCTAATATTTTTTCTGGAAGATTTATAGATATTGTAGATTCTTCTAATATTTCTTTAATATTCGTAATAGTTAATAATTTTCCATTTTTATTTTTTATATCTTTCATTAAATCTAAAAATATTTTTTTATTAATTCCTTTTGGAGCTATAATATTTATTAAAGTTTTTTCATCTACTTCAGCAATTGGTCCATGTCTAAATTCTAAAACATGGAATGCTTCTGTCATTAAATAAGATGTTTCTCTAAGTTTTAAAGCAGATTCTAAACTTATTGGATAATTTGGTCCTGAACCTAAAAATATTATTTTATAATTGCTATATTCATTAACTATTTTTTTAATTTCTTCTTCTTTCTCTATTAATTGTTTTGCATAATTTGGCAATTTCTCTATTTCTTTTAAGATTTTTTTTATATTTTTATTTCTTTTAAGCATACTTATTCTAAAAGCTAAAATTTTTAATATAAGTATTGAGCCTGAAAAAGTTTTAGTCATTACAACACTTTTCTCTTCACCTGCATTAATATTTATAAAATTTTTTGCTTCTTTAGCTAAGCTACTATTTGGATTATTTGATATTGCTAATGTTTCTAAGCCTAATTTTTTTGCATATCTTAAAGCTTTAACAGTTTCAGTAGTTTCACCAGATCTAGATAAGAATACTAAAAGCGAATCTTTTTTAATATATGATGGTTTATAAAAAATAAATTCAGATGATGGTAAAGCATTAGTATATAAATTTGTATATTTGCTTATATAAAATGATCCTACTTGACTTGCATAATATGATGAACCACATCCAATAAAATAAATAGAATTAAACTTTTTCTTAATTATTTTTTCAGCAATATCATTTATTTCTTCTTTCTTTTCTTTAAGAATTTTTTCAAATACTCCTGGTTGTTCTAATATTTCTTTATGCATAAAATGTTCATAATTCATTCTTATCACCAAAACTTAAAAATAAAATTTTTTTAATATTTATTTATTTTTGAAAATGAAAATAATTATCTATCCTTTAATTAAAATAAATCTATCAAATCCTAATGATATTTCTTTTCCTTGCTTATCTACATATTCGAATCTTCTAGGACCTTGAACATCTACTTTAATTAAATAATTATTTATTAAAACAAGTAATCTAGTAGTTAATCCAGTGAAAGTTGATTGATCTATTTTCCCTTTAATAATATTTAAAAATTTTTCTTTTTCTCCATTTACTACTTCTATATCTTCAGGTCTAATAGATATTAATACATTATCATTTACTTTAAATTCATTTATGTTTGGTAAAGGAGGAGATGTTATTATATCTCCAGTTTCAATTTCAACTTTTGCAATTGGAGGAGATACTTCAATTATTTTTCCTTTAAGGAAATTTGTTGTTCCTATAAAATCTGCTACAAAAGAAGTTTTAGGATTTAAGTATAATTCTAATGGTGTGCCTACTTGTTGAATTGTTCCTTCATTCATTACATATATTCTATCAGATATTGCAAATGCTTCTGCTTGATCATGTGTTACGTATATTGCAGTTTTTCCTGTTTCTCTTTGTAATTTCCTAATTTCATATTTTAATCCATCTCTAAGTTTTGCATCTAAATTGCTTAATGGTTCATCGAATAATAATACTTCTGGATCCAATGCTAAAACTCTTGCAATTTCAACTCTTTGTGCTTGCCCACCACTAAGTTCTCTTGGCATTCTTTTTTCAAATCCACTCATATGTACTAATTCAAGTACTTCCTTAACTTTCCTATCAATTTCTTCTTTTGAATATTTTAAATTCTTTAATCCAAAAGCAATATTATTATACACATTCATATGTGGAAATAAAGCAACTCTTTGAAAAACAAACCCTATCCTCCTTTTATATGGTGGCAAATCCGTTACTCTTTTATCATTAAAAAATACATCTCCAGTATCTGGATAAATCAATCCAGCTATTATTCTTAAAGTAGTTGTTTTTCCACATCCACTTGGTCCAAGAATAGTTATAAATTCTTTATCTTTTGCTTCTATATTTACATGATTTACAGCTATAGTATCTCCAAATTTTTTACTTATATCAACAGCTCTTACTGAAACCATTTATAATTCACTTTTTTTTAATAATTTCCTATTTTCAACATCTTTAAATATTTTTATTATTCTTTTTATATTAAAAATTATCGAAAACTTTATAATTATTTTTCTATAAAAAAATGGTTTAATAAAGGTATGTATAAAAATAAGCTTATTTACTTATTAATCTTATTAATAATTTCTATACTTATATTATCTTTTATTTTAAAAATTTCTCAATTTAATTTATTTCAAAAATATTCAACATTCCCTAATACATTTTCATTAGAAGAAGATTTCTTAATTGCTTTAAACTCTACTAAAATTATTGATAAAATTTTTGCTAAAAGATCTGGAATAATGATTCCTATTAGAATTGCTCCTTCACAATATAAACTTTTAATAATTAATATTACTTTAATAAACCTTAGTTCTGAAAAGAAATTTTTTGATCCATTTAAATATCTTGCAATTTTAAAAATTAATGGAAAAAATTATTATGGACATTATTTTACTCATGATTGGTTTAGTTTATTAGGTTTTATAGATTCTAATAAGAAAGTAATAGGCTACATTGTTTTTTCAATTCCAAAGAATGCTACTTCTGCTGAATTTATTATAAATTATTCATGGAAGAATGAAAATAAAAATATATGCGATATTTTTTTAAGAATCAATTATTGATTTATATCTCTATATACTTTGTTGGATTTTTATCTCTTTCTATTACTAAACATATTCCATTTTTACCCATTGGTCTATAGCCATTATGCCATGTGTCTACTATTACTACTTCATCTTTTTTAAGAGGTAATTCTTTAATTTCTTTATTTTCTTTTAATACTAAAGTTACTTCCCCATCTATTAAATAGAACAATTCTGGATATTTATGTTTCTCAAGTTTTTTAACTTCACTTCTATCTGTAGCTTTTGGAACATATATCCCAAAAAGCCATTTCCCTTTATCCTTAAAAAGTTCTTCCCATTCAGTTTTTGGCTCTATTTTAAAAATTCTTGTAGGACACATAAAAGATTTATATATATTTAATTATTTAAATTTTTCTTTGTTTTAAAATAATGAAAAAATTATATATTTTTTTATTTTAAAAATTTTTATGAGTGAGGATAAGATTCTTCAAATGCTTAAAGAATCTATTTTAAGTTTTGATGTTGATATAGCTATAAAAGCTGCAAAGGAAGCTATTAAAGCAAATATAGATCCTATTAAAGCTATTGAAGAAGGATTTGCTAAAGGAATAAGAGAAGTAGGAGAATTATTTGCTAAAGGTGAAGTTTTCCTTCCAGAGCTTATAATGGCTGGTGAAGCAATGAAAGCAGCAATTGAAATTTTAAAACCATATTTCCCTACTGGAAAAGGATTAAAAAGCTTAGGAAAAATAGTTATTGGAACAGTTGCTGGAGATCTTCATGATATTGGTAAAAGCATAGTTATTTCTATGTTAACAGCAAATGGTTTTGAAGTATACGATCTTGGAGTTGATGTTCCTAAAGAAAATTTTATTCAAAAAGTAAAAGAATTAAATGCAGATATTCTAGGTTTATCTGCTCTTTTAACGAGCGCATTACCTGAAATGAAGAAAATAATTGATGAATTAAAAAAGGAAGGGATTAGAAATAAAGTTAAAGTTATTATAGGAGGAGCTGCTACAACTCAAAAATATGCTAATGAAATTGGTGCAGATGCTTGGGCTGGAGATGCAATAGAAGCTGTTTCTAAAATTAAAAAATTAATGGGAATTTTATAAATGGTGAAATAAAATGGGTATTGAAGGAGCTAAAATAAAAAAACCTTTAAGATTTTTTACAAAAAATGAATTATATGAAATCCATTTAGCTACTTTAGAAATTTTAGAATCTATTGGAATAGAATTTCATGATGATAATGCATTAAAAATTCTTGATGAAGGAGGAGCAGAAGTTGATTATAAAACAAAGCAAGTAAAATTTCCACAATATCTTATTAAAGAAGCTATTAGAAATAATCCAAATACAATTAAATTATGTGGTAGATATCCAGAATATGATGTAAAATTAGAAAATGGAAAAGTATATTTTGCATCTGGAGCAAATGCATTATATATACTTGATAAAGATAAAGGAATAAGAGATGCTTTAATAGAAGATTGCATAAAATTAGCTAGAATAGCAGATGCTTTAGAAAATATACATGTATATCTTACATTAGTTAGTCCATTAGATGTTCCTCCTACAGGAGTTGATAGAATAAGATGTGCAATAGCTTTAAAAAATACATGTAAGCATTTCTTTCATGATGCTCAAGGAAGAGAAGGAGCTTTAGATCAAATAAAAATTGCATCTATTATTGTTGGAGGAGAAGAAGAACTTAGAAAAAGACCAATTATTTCTCTTGCTCCATGTATTACAAGCCCATTTAGATGGGGAAAAGATGCAATTGAAGTATTAATGGTTATGTCTGAAAAAAATCTTCCACATATTATTTCTAGTGAACCAATGTCTGGAGCAACTTCCCCTGTTACTCTTGCAGGCTCTATAGTTCAGCAAAATGCAGAAATTTTAAGTGGTTTAGTCCTTTCAAAACTTATTAATAAACGTTCTCCAGCTCTTCTTTGCACTCTTCCATCAATAATGGATATGAGAACTGGAAATATTTCAATGGGTTGTATTGAACTTGCTTTAATGTGTGGAGGAATGGCTCAATTAATGCAATATTATAATATTCCATATGTAGGTTCTGGTGGAATATCAGATTCAAAATTAATGGATGAACAAGCTGCATATGAAAAAGCATTAACACTTTTAATTCCAGCATTAGCAGGAACTAATTTAATACATTTATCTTCTGGAATGCTAGAATCAATACTTACTTTAAGTTATGAACAAGTTGTTATAGATAATGAAATTATTGGAATGGTTTTAAGAGCATTAAAAGGAATAGAAGTTAATAGTGAAACTCTTGCAATAGATGTTATAAAAAGTGTTGGTGCTGGAAAGCATTATTTAAAACATAAGCATACTTTAAAGAATTTACGTAAAGAACATTTTATTCCAGAAATAAGCGATAGATTAGCTAGAAAAACTTGGTTAGATGCTGGTGCAAAAGATTCAATTGATAAAGCAAAAGAGAAAATTGAAAAAATCTTATCTACTCATCAAATTAAACCTTTAGATAAAGATATTGAAAAAGAAATAGATAATACTTTAAATCAAATAATGAAGAAATTAATAAGCTAATATTCATAATTTTTCTTAAAAAGCTTATCAATAAATTTTAGGATATTTTAATTGATTAAAAATGAATTCAAGAGAAAGAGTATTAAATGCTCTTGAGCATAAAGATGTTGATATTATACCATATTGGGATGGCTTTAGTAATATGGAAGCTGAAGAATGTTTTTTAGGTAAAAAATATCATGAAGCTAATGATGTGGAAAAAACTATTTTTTTAGCACGTTTATTCAATTCAGATATTGTTAATCTTCCTATAGCAGGTTTTCCTGGAGGACCTGGAATATGGTGTGAAATAGTTTATGAAGGGGAAAATCATATTATTGCAAGAAACCCATTTGGTGGATTACAATATTGGAGAATTAAGCCATATTTTGCTATAGTTCTTACAAATCCTATAAAGAATAAAGAAGATTTAGAAAAAATTCAAAAGCCTAATATAGAAAGCTTTATTCCAAGAATAGAAGCATTTAGTGAAAAATTGAAAAAAATTTATAATTATAATTATTTTACTGTAGCTGAAATAAAAGGGGTTTGTGAAACACCTTGGATGTATCTTAGAGGATTAAAAAATTTCTTAATAGATATTAAAAAAGATCCTAAATTTGTTAATGAAATGATAGAATTATCTTTCAAATTTATGATAGAATTAACAGAATATATTATAGATACAGCTCCTTTAGATGGAATATGGATGACAGATGATATGGGTGATAATAAAAGCCCATTTTTTAGTATTGAAACTTATAGAAAATTGTTTAAACCATGGCATGAAGAAATAGTTAAAAGAATTCATAAAAAAGGTAAAAAAATTTTACTTCATTCTCATGGTAATATAACACCATTATTTAATGATATTGTTAATGCTAATTTTGATTCAATAGACCCTCTTGATCCTGCTGATAATATTGATTTATTAAAAATTAAAGAAAAATATGGTGATAAAATTACTTTAATGGGTGGAATAACTAAAAATATTGGATTAATGTCTATAGAAGAAATTGAAAAGCATGTATTAGAAATTGCAAAGATTGGAGGTAAAAAAGGTTTTATTTTAATGAGTGCTGGAGGAGTTCCACCTGAAATGTCACTTGAAAAATTTAATCATTATAGATATATTATAGAAAAAGCTAGAAAAATTTAATAAATTCTAAAAATAATAAATAAGAAAAGCTTATTTAATTTTTTTAAATTTATTAATATCTAATTCAAAATTAAATTTCAAAAAGTGATCTTAAATGGTTTCTCCTAGAATAGAATTCCTTTCAAAAGATGAAATTTATAAAATACATATTACTTCATTGAATATACTTGAGAAAATTGGAATAAAAGTAATGGATGAAAATATTCTTAATTTACTTAAAAATTCTGGATGTGAAATAGATTATGAAAATAAAATAGCAAAAATTCCTCAATATTTAGTAATGGAATGTATTAAAAAGATTCCAAAGAATTTTACAATATATGCTAGAAATAATAAATACAATATTACTTTTGGAAATGGAAAAATGAAATTCATATCTAGTGGAGGACAAATGAATATAGTAGATCCTATTTCTAAAAATAGAAGGCCTGGTAAATTACAAGATACAATTAATGCAGTTAAATTAGGTTATTCTCTTGAAAATATAAACATTGTTGGTGCAATGGTAGTTCCACAAGATGTTCCTTTAGAATTAGCTGATATTTATATGTATTCTATTCTATTAAAATATTCTTCAAAAGTAATTTTTGCATGGATTTATAATAGAAAATCTGCTGAATATATTTTAAAAATGCTTAGCATTTTAGCTGGTGGAATAGAAGAATTAAAGAAAGAACCATTAACTTTCTATTTTTGTGAACCTACTAGCCCACTTAAATTTGGAGAAAATGCTTTACAAGTACTTCATTTATTTACTAAAATTGGAATGCCTGTTTGTTTTGGACCAATGGTTATGGCTAGTGCAACAGGTCCAGCAACTTTAGCTGGGACTCTTTCTATGGAAAATGCTGAAATACTTGCTGGAACAGTTATTTCTCAATTAATTTATCCAGGAGTGCCTGTTTTATATGGTGGAATACCGCATATATTAGATCAAAAAACTGGAAATATTTCTTTTGGTTCTCCAGAACAAGGAATAATGGCTGCAGCAATTACTCAAATTGGAAAATACTATGGTTTTCCAATTCATGTAAATATTGGTTTAACAGATTCTAAGCTACCAGATGCTCAATCTGGAATAGAAAAAGCTTCAACTATGCTTATGGGAGCATTAGCAGGTGCTGAATTAAGTGGCCATCTTGGAATATCTGGTGCAGATATGGGTGCTTGTTTTGAGCAACTTGTAATAGATAATGAAATAGCTGATTATATTCAAAGAATAATTAAAGGATTCGAAATAAATGATGAAACTTTAGCATTAGAAATATCTGAAAAAGTAGGAGTTGGAGGAACATTTTTAACACAAAAACATACATTAAAATACATTAGATCAGAATTTTGGTATCCAAAAATTTTTGATAGAAAAGATTGGAATAGTTGGTATAATCTGGGTGCTAAAGATTCTATTAAAATTGCTAATGAAATTGTTTCAAAAATATTAAAAGAATATCAAATTGAAATATTAGATAAAGATATTGAAAAAGAAATAGATGAAATAATATTAAAAGCTAAAAAAGAGATTTTAAAATAAAAAAGATAAAAAATTTATTATTTTTTTAAATAATTATTAATGGGTTTATACTATTGTTACTTCAGTCTTTTTATCGAATATATGCATTCTATCTTTATTAAATTTAATCCAAACTTTTTCTCCCATAGTTCCTCTGAATGTTGGTGCTTCTCTTAATTTAATAATATTTTCTCCAACTTTAGCATCTACTATTACTTCTGTTCCAAGAGGTTCCATAACATAAATTTCTGCTGGAATTGCTGTTTCAGGTTTTTCTACTTCTCTTGTAATAGATAAATCTTCAGGTCTAAGCCCTAGTATAACTTCAGAACTTGTAGCTTTTTTCTTTATAATATCCACTATTTCTGGCCATAATTCTAATCTAAATGTTCCAGCATCTAAATATCCTTTTCCATCTTTTTCTAAGAATGTGCATTCTATAAAGTTCATTGGTGGGCTTCCAATGAATCCTGCTACGAATATATTTGCTGGATGATCATATAAATCTTCTGGAGGAGCTACTTGTTGAAGCACACCATAATTCATAACTGCTACTCTATCAGCCATTGTCATTGCTTCTGCTTGATCATGTGTAACATAAATTGTTGTTACACCTAAATCTCTTTGAAGCTTCTTTAACTCTGCTCTCATGTATAATCTAAGTTTTGCATCCAAGTTGCTTAATGGTTCATCCATTAAGAATACTTTTGGTTCACGTACTATAGCTCTTCCAAGAGCTGTTCTTTGAGCTTCTCCACCACTAAGTTGCCTAGGTTTACGATCTAATAAATGTGATATTCTTAAAAGTTCAGCAACTTGTCTAACTCTTCTATCAATTTCTTCTTTTGGATATTTTCTCATTTTTAATGGAAAAGCAATATTATCATAAACAGTCATATGAGGATATAATGCATAACTTTGGAAAACCATTGCTACATCTCTATCTTTTGGTGGCAAATCATTAACAAGAGTATCTCCTATATATATTTCTCCTTGGTCAGGAGTTTCTAATCCAGCTACGCATCTTAAAGTTGTTGTTTTTCCACATCCACTTGGTCCAAGCAATACTACAAATTCTTTATCTTTTATTTCTAAGCTTACATTATTTACAGCAATTGTTGATCCAAAACGTTTAACTAAATTTTTTATTTCCACTCTTGCCAATCTAAACACCTTTATTTATAGATACCACTTTCTTATTTTTTCTTATTTTTTAGGAAGTATAAAAACCTTATGCTTTTATTTTATAAATTTTATTTTTTTCATTTAATTTTCTTTTAAAAATTTTAAAGGTTATATATTCTTATTTATTATAAAATAAATGGCGTTAAAGATATGGATTTCTCCATATTAGCAGATTTTTATGAAAAAATAGAATCTACTACAAAAAGGCTTGAAATGACTGATTATTTAGTTGAATTGTTTAAAAAATCTGATAAAAAAATTATAGATAAAGTAGCTTATTTAACACTTGGAGAAATATATCCTCCATATGTTGGATTAGAACTTGGTTTAGCTGATAAACTTGCAATTAAAGCAATTAGTTTAGCTACTGGTGTAGAAGAAGAAAAAATCGAAAGAGAATATAAAAAATTGGGAGATTTAGGAAAAGTTGCTGAAAAATTTACTTCTTCAAGAAAAGTAGTTTCTCTTTTTCAAGAACCATTAACTGTTGAAAAAGTTTATGAAAGTCTTGAAGAAATATGTAAAGCTACTGGAAAAGGAGCTCAAGAAAAGAAAATAAATATTTTTGCTGGTTTATTAGCAAATGCTTCTCCTAAAGAAGCAAGATATTTAGCTAGAATAGCAACTGGTAGACTTAGGCTTGGAATGGCTGATATGACTTTACTTGATGCTCTTGCAATTGCTTTTGCTGGAAGTAAAGAATATAGAGAGATAATAGAGAGAGCATATAATTTATCAGCTGATATAGGTTATGTAGCTAAAAAATTAGCTGAAGGAGGAATAGAAGCTATAAAAAAATTTAAAATAACTTTAGGAAAGCCAATTAAAGTTCAATTAGCTGAAAGGCTTTCAACTATAGAAGAAATACTTGAAAAAATGAATGGGAAAGCTAGTGCAGAATTTAAATATGATGGAATGAGAATTCAAGCTCATATAGATCAAAAAAGGATAATTTTATTTTCTAGAAGAGAAGAAAATATTACTAGTCAATTTCCAGATGTTGTTGAAGCATTAAGAGAAGCAATAAAAGCTAAAGAAGCAATTGTTGATGGAGAAGCTGTGCCAATAGACCCTCATACAGGAGATTTCTTACCATTTCAAGTAGTATCTCAAAGAAGAGGTAGAAAATATGAACTTGAAAAAATGGCTGAAGAAATTCCAGTTTGTTTATTCTTATTTGATTTATTATACTTAAATGGTGAAGATTATACTAATAAACCATATCTTGAAAGAAGGGAAAAATTAAAAGAAATTGTAAAAGAAACTGATAGAGTTAAACTTGCAGAATATATAGTATCGGATGATAAAAAAGAAATTGAGAAATTTTTCTTAGAATCTGTTCAAAAAGGTGGAGAAGGATTAATTTTCAAATCTATTGCTCCAGATTCTTTTTATGAAGCAGGAAAAAGAGGCTTTAAATGGATAAAGCTTAAGCGTTCTTATCAATCAAAAATGGCTGATACTGTAGATTTAGTAATTGTAGGGGGCTTCAGAGGTAAAGGGAAAAGAGCTGGAACATATGGAGCATTATTAATGGCTGCATATAATCCTAAAAAAGATAGATTTGAAACAGTATGTAAACTTGGAAGTGGTTTTACTGATGAAGATTTAGAAAATCTTCCTAAAATTCTTTCTCCTTATAAGATTAAACATAAGCATCCTAGAGTTTATGCTTTAATTGAACCTGATGAATGGTTTGTTCCAGCATTAGTTTTAGAAGTAATTGGAGATGAAATAACTTTAAGTCCTGTACATACATGTGCTTTTGGATCAATAAAAGAAGGGAGCGGTTTAGCTATTCGTTTTCCACGTTTAGTGAAATTTAGAGAAGAAAGGTCTCCTGAAGATGCTACAACAATTGATGAAATAATAGAAATGTATAATTCTCAATTAAAGAAAATTTCATAAATTATTTTATTCTTTTATTAATGCTAAGAAAATTATAGGTAAATATACTGTTGCATCACCTTCTACAGTAATATGTTTAGCATTTTCTTTTATTTTTCCCCAAGAAATTGCTTCATATGTTCTTGCACCAGATAAGCTACCATCATATTCTTGAGCAGTAGTTATGTATACAGCATAATCTAAACCATTTTTAAATTGAGACCACCATATTACATGATGCTTTGAAATTCCTCCACCTATTATTAATCCACCCAATTTTTTAGCATTCCATACTAAATCGCTTAAAAATTGTTCATCTTCTAAAATATTTATTCTAAAATCTTTATGCATTTGATAGAATTGCCATAATTGATATCCAATAGCACCATCTGTTATTCCAGGAACTATTATTGGAATATTATTTTTCCAAGACCAATAAAGGATAGAATCTTCTTTTAATCTTTTACCAATTTCCCAGCATAATTCATATGTTGATATTTCTTTCTTTTCATTATATATTTCTTTTAACCATTTATTCATTTTTTCTTCTATTATTATTCCATAAGAATCATTTGGAACTAGAATATTTCCAATCCTATTTATTCCTTTTTTATGAAGCATTACATCATTCATTCTAAAACTTCCATGATAATAATTTTTAAAACTTCTAGCAACATCATGATCCAATGTTCCACAAGTTGTAACAATTATATCGAACCATTTCCTTTTCATCATTTCTTTTATTATTCCTCTATTTCCAGTAGCAATTATACATGCTGGAAATGATAAAAATTTTAAAGTTTCTTTATCATTCAACATTTCTTTAATAATTCTTATTGCTAAAGCAAATTTTTTAGCAGTAAAACCTCCACTTAATTCCATTTCTTTTATTATTTCACTAATATTAGTTTCTTCATTTATTTCTATATCTTCTACTTTCTTCATAAGAATAACTTTTTAATAGAAGTATTTATCTTTGAACTATTTTAAGCTTTTCTTTTATATGTTTTTATGGATTTTTAAAAAATTAAAAATGATGTAAATGCTAAAATTTCAAACTTTCCATGCTGAAGGTAAAGGTAAATCTTTCATTGTAAGCAAGCCTGCTGGTGCTTCTAATACTTTAGGTATAGAATTTATTATAATAGATACAGTACCTATATCTCCATGTACTCCCCCTATGATTCTTTCATGTATATTCGGTATACCTTCAATAAAAACTTCATCATATTCTTCTTTTACATTAACATGAGAAATAAATTCTAATGTAATAACTTCTTTATTTTTCATAATACCATAAGCTACACTTTTTAAACCAGCTACACTTCCTATTTTTACGGTTGTATATTCTGTAACCCTTTCTTCATTAGCTATAATTGGTTCAGGAGGCGTTTCTTTAATTTCATCCAATTTCCAACCAATAGCAGATGCTATCATTGCTATTGATTCTATTAAACCTACATGACCAGTAATAATTTTATTATCAATCTTTTGCTTAAATTCTTCTAATGTTAATCCTACACCAATTTTTTTCTGATATGCTATTCGACGTTTTCCAGCATCCATCATTCTAATTACTTTAATCTTATAAATTTCTTGACATAATGCTGTAAGCATAATGGGCAAACTATCCATAAGATATCCAGGATTAATACCTGTTCCAAGAATAGTTACATCATATTTTTTTGCAAGATTATTTAATTTTTTAGCTAATTTAGGATGTCTATAATATGGATAAGAAAGTTGTTCGCATGTAGATATTACATTCATACCAGCTTTAACACATTCTTCAATTTGCGAATAAGCAAGCTCTAAATCAGATACTGTAGCATGTATGACTATATCACCTTTTATTTTAGAAAATAGTTTTTTAGGATTATCCATTACTTTAACTTTAAGTTTCTTTTCTAAAGCAAGTACTTCGCCTAAATCTTTTCCTACTATATCTTTTGCTATATCAATTGCACCAACTATTTTAATTCCTTCCTTTTTTATTAATGCTCTTCCAATATTTCTTCCAATTTCTCCTAAACCATATAGGATTATTTTAATCATATAATTCACGCTCTATTTTTTTAATAAGTTCATTTAAATAATGTTTTTAAATACTTTCTTTTTTACTAATTTATATTTTGGAAATTACGAGTAATTTTTTATTTCTATATTTTTAAAAAATAGATTTTTCTTTTTTAAACACTATTTTTATATACCTTATCTTAAAAATTTTTAACCAAAAACTAAATATATTATGATAATTAATGATAATAATAGAAAATAGAGGATGTATAAAGCTTATTCTAGAATATTCATATTTATATTTATAATACTTATATTGCTTAATATTATTTATCAATCTTTTTCTTTAGAAGAATTTGAAGAAACAATAACTTATACTATAACAATTTATGAAGATTGCTCAGCTTTTTGGAAAATAGAACATAGGTTTAGATTAAAAACAAAAGAAGATGAGCTTGCTTTTTATAATTTTACAAAAACTTATAAAAAAGAAGTTTTCCTTTCAGATTTTATAAATAAAACTGAACATATTATTAGAAAAGCAAGTGAAATAACTGGAAGGAATATGGAAGCTAAAACATATGATTTTAGAGTTTATAATTTAACTCTTCCAACAATTTCTTTTGGAATAATTGAATATAGCTTTAAATGGATTAATTTTGCAAAAATTGAAGAAAATCGTATTTGTATTGGAGATATTTTTTCAGGAGGATTTTATCTTTCTAAAAATGATATTCTTGAAATAATTTTACCTGAGAATTATAATATAATTTCTTTAAATCCGAAAGAAGATAAAATTGAAGGTAGAAAATTAATATGGTATGGTCCAAGAAACTTTGAATCAAATTGTCCTGAAATAATTCTATCTTACTTTATTGAAACAACTACTCAAATACAAACTTCTACTTCTATAACTACTGAAGAAACTTTTACAACTTCTGAAATAACATCAGAAACTTATACTAAAGAAGAAACTACTACTAAAGTATCAACTTTAATAACTACGACTCCAATTGAAGGTGGCATACCAACATTAACTATATTATTTATAACATTAATTGCTTTAACATTAGTAGCTTCTTTTCCAATAATTAAACGTATAAGGTCAAAGCCTCCATTAGAAAATTTAAGAGCAGATGAAGAATTAATCATAAGACTTTTAAAAGAAGCGGGTGGAACAATGTCTCAATCAGATATAAAAAAGAAAACAGGTTTCTCAAAAGCTAAAACAAGTATGGTTCTTAAATCTTTACATCAAAAAGGATTAATAGAAAAAACTAGAAAAGGAAGGGAACAAATAATAAGTCTTAAATATTAATCGTTACCTTTTCCTTTATTTTCTTTAGTTTTAGTTTGTCCTGGGGGCGTTTTAGTTGTTGTAGTTTTCTTAGTTTGTCCTGGAGGGGTCTTAGTTGTAATTTTTAAAATTTTAGTTTTTGTTTGCATAATTTCTATTTCAATATTTTCTTTTAAAGCATCTAATTCTTCTTTAAATTCAGAATGAATTCTTTTTCTTTCTTCTACCCATGCTTTTAATTCTTCTGAGGCTTCTTTTGAAATATCTCCAAGTATATGACCTAATTTATCATTAGAATTTCTAATCCTTGAAAGTTTACTTTCTAAAATACTCATTTCTATAATAAATTCTTCTTTACTAATAATACCATTGCTTAAACTTTCTTTTAATTCTCTCATTTCTTCTTTTATTTCTAAATATCTTTGTTTAAGATCATTTTGATATTCTTCTATTTCATTCTTTTTCTCAACATATTTTTGAAACACAAGTAATAATTTATGATTGAAAATCCAAAACGAAATATCTTCTTTATGTTCTTCAATAATTTCATGTAAACTTAATGAAATAATTTTTCCTAATGGTAATTCATATTCTTCATATTCTTCAATAGTTTCAGTTTCACTAAGAGTTTCGATTATAGTTATTTCTACTCTTTTTCTATATACTGCTATTATTTCTCCATTATCGTTTATAACTCTAAGTACATTAACTGATTGTTTTTCACTTGATCTTAATTCTCCACCTTTAATTTCCCAATGGTCAAAAACATACCCTTCTTCAGGTACATATCCTATAACGTAAAGTCCTCCAACTGTTAATTTTATTTTTTCATCATGAGGCAACTCATAAGGACTACCATCTATGACTATTCTTCCAAAATTTTCTGAAACATTACCTAATTCATATGATGCTATTTTAAAACCATTTTCTTCATTTGAATTACTTTCAGAAAAAGCAATATCAATTATGCTAGCACTAGCATAGTTAAATAATAATAAGAAAATTAGAGTTAATCCTATCAATGTTATTTGTTTCATTTTTCTAATATATTAGTAAAAATTTAATGAATATATATTTTTACTTCAACATTTCTCTATTAATAGTTTCTAAAAGTTCAATTTCGTTTCTAACGGTTTTGCAAAAAATATAGAACATTCTAATATTTTTTATAGAAAAATTCTTTATTACTTCTTTATTAACTTAGTATTAAGAATTATATTAATGATTTTGATAATTTTAATTAAAAATCTATTTTCTATGTAACACAATATTCACATTTTTTATTTCATAACTCAAACTTTTTCTATTTCAATATTCATTTCTTTTAATATATCAATCAATTTCTTTCTATTTATGCTAGACAATCCTTTCCAATCTAATAATGCTATTTTAGGTTTTTCTATAGTTTTTTCAAATGCTTTTTTTATAATTTCTTTATCTAATGGAAAAACATATTTAGGAGCTATATGTCCTACTTCATATAAATTTTCTAAAACTAATTTAGTAAATATTGGTGCATAATGTGGTCCACCAAATCCAACAGCTGAAGGAAGAATATTCCTAGCTTCTATAGCAGAAAAAGCAGCTTTTGCTATTATTTCAGCAGCTTCAATATTTTTCCATTGTTCAATGGTACTTCCTACTTCAATAAATATTGATGGTTTTTCAGTTAATGGTCCGTGATGAGTTACTTCCAAACCGATTTTCCAATTTTTCAAATCGCTTTTCTCAATTTCTCTTTTTATTATATGTAATGCTTCTCTAATACATGCTGTTGAAGTTACTGATAATTCTTTAGGTTTACCACCTAATTTTGCTTCCTCATTCCAATTTCCAGTTGCATGAACTAAAATTGAAGGTTCTTCTTTTTCTGAAGAATGTCTAGAAAGAAATATTATAAGATCGGTTTCAAAAAATTTTTCTATATAATCTTTAAACAATATTGATTCTTTTAAAGTTATTAATTTAATATTATTTAAATTAAAAATTTCTTCTCCTTGAAATATTTCACCATTATATTTAAAAGGATATTTTTCCAATAAAATTTTTCTAATAGTCAATCCTGCAGGGTCTTCTTTTGATAAAACAAAAATACTCTTCATCCATTTTTCCATTAAATAATTTAAATAATGTAATATTTATATTCATCATTAAATAACTTAAAACAATATATGCTAAATATTAAACTAATCTTTAAACTCTATTTTTCTCTTTTAATATTGATTTATCTAAATTTTTTAAAATGAAAAAAAGTATAAATTAAAGAAAAGTTTAAATATTTTTAGAGATAATTTCGAATATAATAAACTTTAATAAGAATTAATTTATGAAAATCATAACGTATAAATATCTTAAAAAACCTTTAATAACGTGCTATACTGCTAAAGAATTATTAGATTTTTTTAAAGATAAAAAAAGAGAAGCTTTAGTTTCTCTTGATTTAGGTTTATCAAAATCTATTGTATATCTTAATGAAAAAGGTGTTTTAATAAATAATAATTTTATTGAATGGGATTTAATAAATAAAATTTTAAAAAGAGAAAGAGATATATACATTATTGAAAATAACAATTTATTTCCAGTAAATATTTATGATAAACATTTTTATAAACTTGTTCTCGTAAAAAAAGATACCGCTCCTACTCTTGAAATAGATGGCATTCATATGCATAGAATAAAAGATGTAACTCCATTAGAAGATGTACGTCAAAAAATTGATGCTTTAAATATTTCAAAATGTAGCCTTGTGCTTGATACTTGCATGGGATTAGGATATACTGCTATCGAATGTTTAAAAAGAGGTGCATGTAAAATTGTATGTGTAGAAATAGATCCTAATGTAATTAATTTAGCTATGATAAATCCTTGGTCAAAAATGCTTGAAAATGATAAAATAGAAATTATTCTTGGTGATGTATATAAAATAATTCAAGAATTTAATGAACAATTTGATTATATTATTCATGATCCTCCTAGAATTTCTTTAGCTGGAAATCTTTATAGTTTAGAATTTTATGAATTTGCTTTTGATGCATTAAAACCAAATGGGAAAATGTTCCATTATGTAGGATATCCAGGTATGAAATATAGAGGAAAAAAAATTATTAAAGGTGTGAAAGAAAGATTAAGGAAAGCAGGTTTTGAATGTTTTGAAATACCTAAAATTGCAAGTATTATTGCTAAAAAACCAAAATAATAGAAATAAATTTAAATATTAGTTATTTAAAAATTTTATACATGTCATTTTGGGAAGATTTTCCACGTAGAAGAAGATTTACATCATTTTTAAGATGGTTCCTTGAAGATTTAGAAAGAATGGAAGAAGAAATGGAAAGGCTTTCAGAAGAATTTGAAGAATATTTTGAAAAATTACCAAAAGATTTAATTAAAGAAAAGAAAATTCCTGGAGGAGTAATTAGAGAATATGGCCCATTTGTTTATGGATATTCTATGACTATTGGACCTGATGGAAAACCAATAATAAGAGAATTTGGTAATATAAGACCATCTACTAAAAAACCATATGTAGATATAAAAGGTGAAAGAGAACCACTTATTGATGTTTTTTCAACAAATGGAGAAATAAGAGTTATAGCAGAAATTCCAGGTGTTGAAAAAGATCAAATAAAACTTAATGCTACTGAGAAGAAACTTACAATAAAAGCTGAAACAGAATCTCGTAAATATTATAAAGAAGTTGAGTTGCCTGAAGAAGTTGATATTGAGAGTGCAAAAAGTACTTATAAAAATGGTGTTTTAGAAGTTATTTTCAAGAAAAAGAAAGAAAAAGTTGAAGGAAAATCTATAAAAGTCGAATAAGCTTAAAATTTAAGAACTAAATATTTTTAAAATATGGTTTTCTTAGTGATATTGCTTTTTTTAATAATTTGATTATTTTTTCATCATTTTCTTCATTTCTCATAATAGTTAAAAAATCTATTAATCCATTATTTACAAATAAGCATGTTTTAAATTTTCCATCAGGAGTAATTCTTATACGATCACATTTTAAGCAAAATAAACTATTATGCATTGGTTTAACAAATTCTATTTCAACATTATTATCTAATTTATATTTCTTTCTATTATGCAAATCACGTATTTCAATTTTTAATGCTTTTTCTTTTATTTCATTTTCATATTTATCCAAATTTACATGATATTTTTTATAAAAATCAGGTGTTGTTTCTACCAATTCTATTAATTGTAAAATAACTTTTTTATTTTTAGAAAAATTTATAAAATCATATATTTCATTTTCATTAATTCCTCTTAATATAACAGTATTTATTTTAATTGGTAGTAATTTTGCTTCAATTGCAGCATCTATTCCTTCTAATGCATTTTCAATTTTTCCTCCACCAGTTATATATTCATAAACTTCTTTCTTTAAACTTGGTAAACTTATATTAACTCTATTTAAACCTGCTTTTCTTAAAGGTTTAGCTAATTCTTTTAATAAAGAACCATTAGTACTCATAGAAATTTCATTCATTCCAGTTTTTTTAAAAGCTTCAATTATTTCAATTATATCTTTTCTAATAAGAGGTTCTCCTCCAGTTATTTTAACTTTCTTAATATCGAATTTAACAAGTATTCTAGAAACTCTTTCTATTTCTTTAGGAGTCATTTCATTTGATATATTGTATTTTATTCCTTCCATATGGCAATAAATGCAATTATAATTACATTTTTGAGTTACTGAAATTCTTAAACTTCTAACAGGCCTTCCAAAATTATCTATAAGCAAATTTATCACTTTTTAATTTTTTCTAAAACTTTAATTTCTTCTATTTTAGTATAGGGATATGCTCCTGCTTCATCTTTTTCAAGATATTTTACCATGTCCCAAATATTTAATAAAGCTATTGCTACTCCATGTAATGATTCCATTTCAACACCTGTTTTCGCATTTGCTTTTACATTCACAAAAACTTCTATATAATCTTCTCCAATTTTAAAATCTAAATCAACATGATTAATTGGTATATTATGACAAAGAGGTATGGACATAGATGTATTTTTTACTGCTAAAATAGTTGCTATTCTTGCTATTGTAAAAACATCTCCTTTTTTTATTTCCCCTTTTTTAATAGCATTTATAGTTTCTTTTCTAAGTTTTATTTTACCATATGCTATAGCTTCTCTATAAACAATATCTTTATTTGTTATATCTATCATCATTTATTTTTCATCTCTCTTATCCATTCTTCTTTTCCATTTTCATAATATTCTTTTTTCCATATAGCTGCTTCAAATTTAACTTTTTCTAAAATCCATTCACAAGCTTCAAAAGCTTCTTTTCTATGAATTGATGCGCATGCAATAAATAATGCAATTTCTCCAGGTTTTAATTCTCCAATTCTATGAATTATTGATAAATCTATTAAATTAAATTTTTTCATAGCTTCATCTTTTATTTCATTTAATTTTTTTAAAGCTAATTCAAGATAATGATTATAAAAAACTTTTTTAACAATTTTTTCTTCAGTATGTTCTCTAATAATTCCTATAAAGCATGCAATTGCTCCTATATCTTTACTTTTTTTTCTAATAATATCTATTTCTTCAATATAATTAATTTCTTCTCCTAATATAGCTATTCTTCCCATTTTTATTTTCCTCTTTTTAAAGCATTTTTGAAAAATTATAAAGCATAGAAACATAAGATTTTTCTAATGTTGCTAAACCTTTTACATTTTTTCCTTCTTGAATTACTAAATATTCATTTGGTGCATGAGCTCTTCCTCCATGTCCTAATCCTCCAGAAATAAATGGTAAATTCAATGGCTCACGATTAAACATACAAAAAGGTGCACTTCCAGCCATGAGTGGCCAAATTTCTGGCTCAAAACCAAATTCTCTATAAGAATTTATAATTGCTTGAACAATTTTTTCTTTAACACTTGTTTTTGCCCATCCATATCCAGTTTCTAATTCTCTAATCTTTATTTCTTTAAATCCATGCTTATCTAAATGCTTACGAATTTTTGGTAAAACTTCTTCTACTTTCATGTTTGGAACTAGTCTAACATCAATTTTAACAACAATTTTATGTGGCAAAACTGTTTTTGTTCCTGGACCAATGTATCCACTCCATATACCATCTATATTTAATGTTGGTGAATACAAATATTTCTTTAAAGCTTCAATTCCATGTAAATCATTTATAAATCTTTCAACTTTCATTTCTTTCTTTATTACTTCTTCATCAAAAGTTTCTTCAATTTTTTTAAGAAGTTCTAAATCTTCTTGACTTGGAGGTGCAACATTTTCATAAAATCCATCTATTAAAACAGTATTTCCATCTTTAGTAGTCATTGTAGATAATGCTTGAATCATTCTCCATGCAGGACTATCAACCCATGCTTTATTACTTCCATGTATGTCGAATTCGGTAGGGCCATATCCCCAATCTTTTCCATTTAATTCAAGCTCAAAATATATTATCCCTTTTACTCCAAGACTCATTACAACTTTTCCTTTCTCATCTTGATCTACTGATGGGAAAAATACTCCATTTGCTTCTTTCAATTTTTTCTCATATTTTTTAATAAATTCTGGTAAATGTCTGCTTCCTAATTCTTCTTCTCCTTCAGCTACAAATATTAAATTTATAGGAATTTCTTCTTTACAAGCTTTAATTGATTCGCATGCATTTAAGAATGCTCTTAATTCTCCTTTTGTATTAACTGCTCCTCTTGCTACAAGACATTTTCCAAATGGCTCTAAATCTATAATTTCTCCAGCAAAAGGATTAACTATCCATCCAGGCTCATCAGCTGGTTGTGTATCATACATCATATAAACGATTAATGTTTTATTAGAATTTGCATTATATTCTCCATAAACAACTGGATTTCCTGATGTTTCAACAATTTTTGTTTCTATGCATCCTATTTCTTCAAAATATTTTTTTACAAGTTCAGCACATTCTCTTATTCCAATATTTTCAGCTGATATTGATGGTTGCCTAATAATTTCTTGAAGCTTTGCAATATGTTCATTAATATGCTCATCAATATATCTATAAATCTTACTTCTATTCATTTTTAAACACTTATTTTAAATTAATATTTAAATATATCATTTTCTAATTGCTTCCATCATTTTACGATGTCTATATGAAGTATATTCTACATATTTTTTATCTTTCATTAAAATATTTCTAACATTTCTCATATCGATTATTTTTATTAATAAATCTTTATATGTTCCATATTTATTTACAAAACCTCTTTCTCTTTCTTCAGTTTTTATAATTTCTTTTTCTTCTAATTTTTTAATAGTATCTTTTAATAATTGAGGCTTAATTTTTTCCATTTTTCCAATAAAATTATAGTATTTAATTAAATCTATATATAATTCACTTAACCAAATAATTCCATGACTTACAATTAAAACACGTATAACATCAGCCATTAATCTATATTTTTCATTTTCTTCTTCATTCTTTAATATTTCTAAAACTTTCTCTTCTATACTTATCACATTAAATCTAATAAATATAAAAAACTTTAAATTAATAAAGCTTTATATTAAAGGAAAAATAAAAGCAATTTATAAATCTTATAAAGAAGGTATCTTACATGAAAAAATCAGCTATAATAATATTTTTAGTTGCTATTGTAATAATTATTATTAGTTCTTTTCTTTCTAATTATTTAATTAATAATATTGAAGCACGATCTATAATTACTATTTATGGTATTTTTGGCTTTTTCTTATTAACTTTTATAAGTTCTTTAACAATAGTTTTTCCAATACCTGCTTTTTCTATTATTTTCCTATTTTCTGGATTTTTAAATAATCCTTTTCAAGCTTTTTTATTAGGTTTTTCTTCTGGTTTAGGTTCTGCTTTAGGGGAAATAACTGGATATGCTCTTGGTTTTGGTGGAAGAGAAATAATTAGTATAGATAATGAAAAATTAGAAAAAATTAAGAAAAAAATTGATAAATATGGAGTAATATTTATTTTCTTATTTGCTATTTCCCCTTTTCCTTTTGATATAATTGGAATATTAGCAGGAATAATAAAATATGATTTTAAAAAATTTATTATTGCTACAATTTTAGGTAAAATTGTTAAATATTTAATAATATGTTATGCTGGCTTTTTCTCAATTAAATGGATTATCAATATTTTATAAGGAAACCAATTTTTAAAAATTTATATTAAAGTAAGATCATATTGAATACATAAATTACGAGCAATCGTAATTTTAAGTGATATGAAATTGAATAATTCTTTATCAAAATCTATTAAATATAGAGAAAAGCATAGTAATTTCAAAAGGAGAAGAATTCCTTCTTTATCTAGAGAGGCAGAAGAATATTTAGAAGCAATATATCGCTTAGAAGAAAAATATGGATATGCTAGAACTATGGATCTTGCTAAAGAATTAAAAGTTGCTCCTGGATCTATTACAAATACTATTGAAAATTTTGAGAAAATAGGTTTTGTGGAACATATTCCTTATAAAGGAGTTAAGTTAACTATAAAAGGTAAAAAAATAGCTTTAAAAGTTTTAAGGAAACATAGACTTTCAGAAAGATTGCTTATAGATATTTTAAAAATTGATTGGTGTAATGTGCATAAAGAAGCTTGCATAATGGAGCATGGAATAACGGAACGTATAGCAAAAAGGATTGAGGAAATTCTTAATTATCCTAAAATTTGTCCACATGGAAAACCTATACCAAATTCTTCAGGAAAAATAATTAAAGAATTTTTTAAAACATTAAATGAAATAGATGCTGGAAAAATTGTTGAAATAATTGGAATAAAAAGTGAAGAAAAGAAATTTTTAAATTATTTATCTAATTTAGGAATTTTGCCAGGAATTTTAATTCAAGTAATAAATAAAAATTTATCAAATATTTATGTAAAATTTGCTTTTTCTAAGAAAGAATGTGCTATAGACAAGCGTATTGCTTCTAATATTTTAGTAAAACCTAAGGAGGCTTAATATGTCTGAAAAAATTAATGAATTAATTCCAGAAATATTAGAAATTATAAAAACTTTAGAAAATAAAAATGAAGAAATTAAATTAAATGAAATAGCTAAAGAATTAAAAGTTTCAATAAAAGATATTGAAAAAGCAATAGATATAGCAATAAAAGATGGATTGATTAAAAAAATTAATAATTCTTTAAAATTAACTGAAAAAGGTTTAGAAATAACTCAATATCATAGAGAAAAATATTTACATGAAAAAATTCATCATAGTTTTTTAAATAGTATTGCAAAAATTTTTGAAGGGAAAATAAAAGATTGGCGTAAACATTGGCATTATAAACATGGAATGGATGATGAATCATTAAATGAATTTTATAAAGAAATAAAATCTTTAGAAGGAAGAATAGAAGATGCTTTACCATTAACAGATCTTCATCAAGGTGAAAAAGGGATTATAGTTTTCATATTTGGAGGAAAAGGTGCAGTAAGAAGACTTGCAGAAATGGGTTTAACACCAGGAACTGAAATAAAAATTGTTAAAGAAGCTCCTTTTCATGGTCCAGTAGAAATATGTGTTAGAGGAACATTTCTTGCAATTGGAAGAGGTATGGCATCAAAAATTTTTATAAAAAAGGTTAAAGAAAATGAATAAAGAAAGAATTATAAATATAGCTTTAGCTGGAAATGCAAATGTAGGTAAATCTGCAATATTTAATCAACTTACTGGTTTAAGCCAAGTTGTAGGTAATTGGCCTGGAAAAACAGTTGAAAAAGCTGAAGGAACATTATTTTTTCAAGGTTATAAAATTCATATTATTGACTTACCTGGAATATATTCTCTTTCAACTTTTTCTATTGAAGAAATTATTGCTCGTGAATATATTGCTATTGAGAAACCTGATATAATTATAAATGTTATAGATGCTTCTAATCTTGAACGTAATCTCTATTTTACAATTCAACTTTTAGAACTTCAAGTACCAATGATAATAGCTTTAAATCAAATGGATTTTGCTACAAAAAAAGGTATTAAAATAGATATAGAAAAACTTTCAAAAATTCTTGGAGTACCTGTAATACCAACTGTTGCTATTAAAGGGGAAGGAATTAAAGAATTATTATCTAAAGTTATAGATGTTATTGAGAAAAAAATAGAATTAAAACCGTTAAAAATAAAATATGGAAAAGAAATTGAAGTTAATATTGAAAAACTTGAGAATATTATTAATGAAAAGCTTCCAGAAATTTGTAGAAAATATCTTTCAAGATGGATTTCTATAAAATTAATTGAAAAAGATGATGATATAATAAAGAAAATTCAAGAATATGAAAATGGAAGAGAAGTTTTAGCATATTCTGAAAAAGTTATAGAAGAATTAGAAAAAATTCATGGAGAATCATCTATCATTATTATTGCTTCTGAAAGATATGGAATAGCAAACCGTATAGCAAAAGAAGTAACAAAAATCATTACTCCTCCAAAAGTATCTATAGAAGAAAGATTAAGTGAAATAACTACGCATAAAATTTTAGGTTATCCAATATTATTTTTTGTAATATTCTCTATATTTAGTATAGTATTCATTGGAGGAAATTTTCTTAGCGAAATATTAGAAAATTTTTTTGAAGGAATATTAATACCAATCATTAATGAATTATTAATTTTTCTTCCTCAAATTTTTTCTAAAATAATTATTGAAGGGATTATTTCAGGAATAATTGCTGGAATAACAATAGCTTTACCATATATAATTCCATTCTATATTATATTAGCAATACTTGAAGATAGTGGATACATTCCTAGAGCAGCTTTTCTTATGGATAATATTATGCATAAAATTGGATTGCATGGTAAAGCTTTTATTCCATTACTTCTTGGCTATGGATGTAATGTTCCTGCATGTATTGGATGCAGAATAATGGAAACTGAAAGAGAGCGTTTCTTAGCTGCTTTTGTAACAGTTTTAATACCTTGTTCAGCTAGAACAGTTATAATTCTTGGACTTGTGGGGAAGTACATTGGATTACATGCAGCATTATCACTTTATTTTTTCGATCTTATATTAATTTTTATTCTTGGTAGAATTGCTTTTAAAGCTTTACCAGGAGAGCCAATTGGATTAATAATGGAAATGCCTCCATATAAATTACCTTTAATAAAAAATATTATTATAAAAACTTGGGTAAGAACAAAAGATTTTATATATATAGCATTTCCATTGATTATTGGAGGAAGTACTATATTAGAAGCTTTAATACTAACTGGATGGATTTGGCCAATTAATAATTTTATAGCTCCTTTAATAGTTAATTGGCTTGGTTTACCAAAAATTACTGGAATTCCATTAATTTTTGGAATTTTAAGAAAAGAATTAACTTTAATATTGCTTTCAGAACTTACTGGAACATTAGAATTTAATAATATTTTAACACCTATTCAAATGATAGTTTTCTCTATTGTAACAATGATTTATGTTCCATGTATAGCAACAATTGCTGTTTTAAAAAAAGAATTCAATTTGAAAAAAGCAATAGGTATAGTAATAATAGATATATTTCTTGCATTACTTATAGGTGGATTAATTTTTAGAATTTTATCTTTATTTTTTTAAAATCTTTTATATTATATTTTTTTCTTTTTACCTTTTGCAATTTTTTTAAGTATATTTATTCCATCTATATTTCCTTCAGCTATTATTACATCTCCTAAAGAAAGCTTTTCTTCTTTTGATGGATTATATATCCATTTATCCCCTCTTTTTATTCCTATAATATTTGTTCCTATTTTACTTTCTAAATTTAATTCAGCTATAGATTTACCTATTAGAATGCTACCTTCACTAATAGGAGTCATTATTATCGTATCTTCAGCTTCTTCAATAGCTAATCTTAAAATATCATGTGCTTCTATTCCTCTATAAACTATGTCTGCCATTAATGCAGCTGCATCAGATAATCTTTCAGCTATTAATCCTAATCTTATTAATCCAAGTATGCTTTTCTCATTTTCTCCATTTCCTTTTAGCTTTAATACTTCTAACTCAAAATTAATATGCAAATCATCAATTTCTTTCTCCATTTCTAAAACTTCTTTTGCAATATCTTTATTATTATAAATTACTGCTGCATATCCCAAATGAACCATAAGCTCTGAAGTATTTATTAATTTTATAAGCAAATCTTCAACTTTCTCCATACTCACTTTTTGGCACCTCTTTTATTCTTCCTTCTGCTAAATCAATAAATTTTGATATTCCAATTTCAGAACCTTCTACTATAACACAATCATTCACTCTTAATATTTCTTCATCACTAGGTTTTATAATCCATTCATCCATTCTTTTTATAGCTATAATATCTAAACCTAATTTTACTTCTAATTTTAAACTTCCTAATTTCCATCCAACAAGTATTGAATCTTTAAATATTCTAGCTCTTCCATGTTTATGTCTAACTTTTTCAAGAACGCTTCCTATTAATGGATGTAATTCAAACCCTCTTTCTATAATTGGCACAACATCTGCTAGTGCATTTGATATTTCATCTACAGCAGATCCAACTTTTATTATTGCAGCCATTTTTTCAGCTTCTTCTGGATCTCTTATAGCAATAGCTGAAACTTCCCATAATTTATAAGTTAAATGATCTATGTATTTTTCTAAATCAAGCAATTCTTCAGCTAAATCTTTATCTTGAAAAAGAATAGCTGAATAAGCTATATCAACCATTAATTCGCTAACTTCTCTCATTTTTTTAAGGATTTCACGTAAAGATAATGGTTCACTTTTATTTTCTTCTAATGAATTACTGCCCATTTTACTCTATTTTTCCTCCTTCAAATTATTAATAAAATCAAATATTTAAATTTTTCATATAGAATAAATGTATAATACTAATGATAAAATAATCGTTGCTATAGAATCTGAAATTGCACTTACTATAGGATTTACAAAATTATCTGGATCCAATTTAAATTTAAAGCTATATATAGCAACTGTATAACCTATTAAAACAGCTATTAAAAAGCTTAATAAATTAGTAGTAATAGTAATTTTTGCTAAATTTATTATTTCAAATATTAGTATTTCTTTTAAAAAATATATTGCTCCTAAAAATCCAAATAATAAATGTATTATAAAAGCTGAAGATTCTACAGCAATAATTTCTTTAAAAATATTCTTTATATTTAAAAAACTTGGCTTAATGTATCCTAAAACAAGTCTTGTTGATGTTAAAGAACCTATTATAGAACCTATGTCTCCTAAACCATCTATTAAGCATGGATAAACAATAAGAATCCTTGGATTTTCTTCTATTCTTGAACGAAGTGTTGAAAGTATAGTTCCTGTAAAATTTCCATATATTCCTAATAAAGTTATTAATGGAGCTGCTTCTTTTAATGTTCTTAAAATTTCTTTTTCATGCTTATTTTTTATAATATAAGAAATTGTAAATATGCTTAAAATTAAAATTATTAATAAAATAAAATATTTTAAAAAAAATAAGTACTCTATAAAATACATCCATATTGAGAAAATATAGCAAGATGTAACAATTATATCTGCTACAGTTGATAAAATAGGATAAACTAATATATCCGGATCTAATCCTTTTTTAAAACCAAGAAAAGCTATAGTAGTTGTTATTGGAATTGTTATTATGGAAGAAATTATCATAGAAGATAAAGTAATGTAAATTATTGGAAATAAATCCATTATAATTGCTTTTGAAATAAAAAAACCATAAATATATCCTGAAAATCCTATTATTATTCCTACTATAATATTTAATGAAAAAGTTGAAATTATTATATTGTAAAAATATTTAGTATTTTTTAAAAATTGTGGTTTAATATTTCCTATATGTAAATTTGTTGAAATTTTTCCACATAAAATGCCGCTTATTGTTCCTCTAACTTGTAATATAGATGGATAAATTATTAAAATCCATGGAGCATATGTAAAGAATGGTATAGAATATATTGCTATCCCGCCTGCTATTATTCCTCCTAAGTTAAAAATTAAAGCTAAAAAAGATTGAGAAAAAGTATTCATAAGTCTTTTATTCTTTTCATTAAATGTTGCCCCATATTATCTTCACCATCCACGTTACAAATTGTAATTTTACTCATTACAAGAATTATATAAGCTTAACTTTTTTTTTAAAAAATGAAGATATAAATAATAGGAATTATAAAAGTAATTATTTCTGCAGGAATCATTTTTTTATAAACTTCTAATATATTTGCTTTAAAATATTGACAAGTTACTGCTACGCATAAATGTACAGGAGACATTACATGTCCTAAATACATGCTTGTAAAAATAATGCTTAAATTTAATGGATTAAAATTAATAATTTTAGATAATATTGATATTATTATTGTTATAGCTGCTGTAGGAACACCTAAACAAAAACCTATTAAAAATGGAATAATCATAAAAAGAAATATTCTTGAAACATTATAAGTTTGAATATAAATTGATAATAAATTAAGTATATTAGATTTATCTAATATTTCTTTAAAAAACATAATTCCAAAAGCTGTTAATGCCATTCCTAAAACTTCTTTTCTTTTCATAACATTTATTAAACATTTTATTCCATTTTTAGACATTAATATTAAAAATATTATTCCAATTATTATTGAAATATATATTTTTAATCCAATTAAGCTTAATATTATTGCTAAAAGTATTGGAGAGAAAACTATTAAAAATTTTTTTATCCAATATTTATTAAAAGATTTTTTATATTTTTTACTCTTATATTTTCTTAATCCAAATATATAACCTGAAAAAATAGCTATTATAAATGTAGGTATTTGATATGCTATAAGTATTTTTAAATCAATTCCTGTTAAATATACAATTATTATATATGCTTGTTCTAAAGGATATATTAAAAATAATAAATGTCTAAACCATAAATTTATAAATGCTTGCCCCCCTTTTTCCATATTCATTTTTTTCCCTTCATCTTCTATTATTGGAGCTGAGAATAATGCTCCTCCAAGAACTGGAAGTAATCCAAATACTGCAGGCATGAGCATCATTATTGATTTTTCATTTGAAACTATTTTCTCTAAACTTTCTGTTAAATCTTTTACTATTCCTGTTTCTTGATACATGTATGAAAAAACAGTTATGAAAACCATTGTTAAAATCAATTCTATTGTTAAATAATTTATTAAAGTATCTATACTAATTTGAATAAATTTCATTAATGTTAAAGTAGTTATTCCTAAAATTATTGATGAAATTATTAAAGCTAATCCAATATTAATTTCTTTAATTACAAGAATGAATAATACAATAAATGCTATTATAAGTATTATTAATTGCCACATTTTTAATATTATGCTTCAAAATCGATTTATAAATCTTTTATAAAGAAAAAGTTTTATACATGCATATTAAAAAGAGAAGCAATGGAACAAAAAAACAACTATACAATTATAATAACTGAAAAGCCTGATGCTGCTAAAAGAATTGCTGAAGCTTTAGCAGAATCTAATTTAAAAACTTATAAAAATGAAGATGGAGTAACATATTATGAATTTATAAGGAATGGGAAAAACTTTCTTGTAGTATGTGCTGTAGGACATTTATTCAATTTAGCTCCTAAAGAGAAAAAATGGATTTATCCTATTTTTGATTATGTATGGAAACCAAGCTTTCAAGTTAAAAGAAGTTCAGCATTTTCAAAAAAATACTTTGATGTTATTAAATCTGTTTTAAAGAATGGCTCAGATTATATTATTGCTACAGATTATGATATAGAAGGAGAAGTAATAGGTGCAAATATTTTAAAATTTTTAGCAAATAAAAATGATGCAAAAAGAATGGTTTATTCAACATTAACAAAGGATGAAATCATAGAATCTTATGAAAATGCTCTTCCACATCTTGATATTAAACAATTAGAATCAGGGCTTACTAGACATGAATTAGATTGGTTATGGGGGATAAATTTAACAAGAGCTTTAACTCTTTCTTTAAAGAATAATGGAGAAAAAATCTTCTCAATTTTATCTACAGGAAGAGTTCAAGCACCAACTTTAAGAATATTACTTGAAAGGGAAGAAGAAATAAGGAATTTTAAACCAAAACCATTTTGGCAATTAAAATTATATTTAGATATAAATGGAGAAAAATTTATTGCAAATTATAAAGAAGAAAAGATTTGGAAGAAAGAAGAAGCAGATAAAATTTTACAAATGTGTAAAGATTGTAATGCTATCGTAAAAGATATTAAAAAAAGAAAATATAAGCTACTTCCTCCTGTGCCATTTAATACAACAGATTTACAAGCTGAAGCATATGCACAATTTAATTTTTCTCCAACTCAAACTATGGCTATTGCTGAATCGCTTTATCAACAAGGTTGGATTAGTTATCCTAGAAGTTCATCACAAAAAATACCAATTAGAATAAATTATGAAAAATTATTAAAAGCATTGGAAACACTTGAACCTTATGAAAAATTCGTAAAAGAAATATTAAAGAAAACAAAATTAACACCAAGAGAAGGTGTTCATGAAGATCCTGCACATTATGCTATAATACCTACATGGGAAGTTCCAGATTTGAGCAAATTAACTTTACAACAAAAGAAAGTCTATGATTTAATAGTAAGAAGGACTTTAGCAACGTTTGAAGATGAAGCTATAAAGGAAAGCATGAATGTAATATTTGATGTAAATGGTTATGATTTTATAATTACTGGCAAGAGAATTATTGAACATGGATGGATAAAAATTTATGAACCTTATATGAAAATAGAAGAACAAACTTTGCCAGAATTGAAAGTTGGCCAAGTAATTAAAGTTTTAAAATTGGAAGAAATATTAAAAGAAACTCAACCACCTGGAAGATACTCACAAGGCTCGATTATTAAAGAAATGGAAGCTAGAAATCTTGGAACAAGATGTATTACTGGGGATACTACAATATTAATACTTAATAATGGTCATGTGAGAGAAGTTAAAATTGAAGAAATTTTCAAAGAAGATAACTCATTTGAGTATGAGAATGAAAGATTTTTTATCAATTCAGAAAAAATGTGTTTTTGTGTTAATGGAAATGATTTTTTCACTTCTAGATTTACCTTAATAAGTAGAAGAGAACTTAATAAGCATGAAAAAGTTTATCAAATCACATTTGAAGATGGTAGTAAAATAAAATTAACTGAAGAGCATCCTGTGTTAATTCATGATGGAACTTTTAAATATTTGCCACTAAAAAATCTTTCTACTGGAATGAAAGTTGTTTCAATATTTCCATATTATGAGAAAACTGGAAATAAAATTGAATGGAAAGATTTTATTAAAAGGCTTAACTCAAAATCAAAACTCTATAGTACAATAGAACTTAAAAAATGGAGAAAAAATAGAGGTTTAAGCCAGAAAAAATTGGCAAAAATACTAAGGCTACGACAGTCAACGATCGCAAATTGGGAAAAGAAAAAGATGCTTCCCCTTTGGGTCTGGAAAAAAATAAATTTACCAATTCCAAAAGTGATTTATTCTACAAACAAGAAATTTCCATTAGAGAATCCATTTCCACTTACAATTTCTTCATCCTTAATAAGAATTTTAGCTCATATCATTGCTGATGGTTCTCTTGATAAGGAAAAATTAAAGAAAGAAAACTGTTTTGATTTTAGATACACAAACAAGAATATCGAATTGATTAATAAGTTTGTTGATGATATAAGCAAAATTTTCAATATAAATGAAATTAAAATAAATAGGGATAAGAGAGATGAAAACAAATATTACGTGAAGCTACCAGCAATAATTGGAAGAATTCTTGGAATTCTATTCAAAGACCTTATCTTCAAAAAAGTAAATATAAATGATGAATTTTATCCAGATTTCATAGGAGCTGTTTTTGATGATAAAGGGCATTCTTATAAAAATGAAGTAAAGATTTCTATATCTAATACAAATTTCTTTTTGATTAAAACTTTGGAGAATTATTTAAAGAAATTAGGATTCTCGCCTTATGTAAAAGAAGAGAATCAAAAATACAGGAAGAAGAATTGGTCGAGACTTTACAAGTTATTTTTATACGGAAGAGATGTTTGTAAGTTTTTAGAATTGATCCCAATTTATCATAAGAAAAAGAAAGAAAGAATAATAAAGAATTTATCTGAAAAATACAAATACTTTAATATCAATGAACCACAACTCTCACTTGAAAAAAAAGTTCTATCATATTTACCAAAAGATGGAGCAACAATTAAAGAGATAGCATTAGCTACCAGTCTAAATGAAAATACAATAAGAACTTGTTTGAAAAATTTGAGAAAAAATGGATATATTAATGTTAAGATTATTGGCATATCCAAACAACCTAGAAAAAAAATAATCTATATTCCACTTAAAGAATGCTCAAAAACATTCTATTCTTTTTTAAATGAGAACATTCTTTCATCAACACTATTGACAAAAACAATAAGGAAAATAGAGGAAATCGAATATAAAGGCTATGTTTACGATATTACTAATAATCTAGTTCCCAACTTTGTTTTGGGTAACAATGTGGTTGTTCATAATTCAACAAGAAGTGAAATTTTACAAACCCTTTATGATAGACGCTATATAATAGGAAAAAGCATTCAAGTAACAAGGCTTGGTGAAATTGTAGTAAAAACTTTAGAAAAATTTTCACCTAGAATTCTTTCAGAAGAATTAACAAGATATTTTGAGCAACAAATGAATTTAGTTTATGAAGGAAAAAGGAAGAGACAAGAAATTATTGAAGAAGCAAAGAAAACTTTAAAAGAAATATTGGAAGAATTTAAGAAAAATGAAGATAAAATAAGTAAAGAACTTTCAAAAGGATTGATTGAAGCATGGGAAGAAGAAAGAAAAATTGGAAAATGTAAATGTGGTGGAGAGCTTAGAATAATAAAATCTAGAAAAACTGGAAAAATATTTATCGGATGTAGCAATTATCCAAATTGTAAAATTTCTTATCCATTACCATTAGCTTCAAAAATTGAAAAAACTGAAAAAATATGCGATAAGTGTGGAACACCTATAATTAAAATTTTTAGAAAAGGAAAGAAGCCATTCCAAATGTGCTTATCAATTTCTTGTCCAACAAAGGAAGAATGGAAAAATAATAAAATTAAAAATACAACTAAGCATTTTTCTAATTAATTTATTTTAATATTTAAGTGATTTATTTTTATTTTAACTTATCCGCCAGTCCATCTTATAGCTTCTGGTGGACCTCTTTTTTCAATTTTTCCATTTGAATATCTTATGACTAATACTCTTCCATATGGAGTATCTATCCAATATCTTTCAATCTCTTTTGCAGGCTCTTTTTCTTTTTTAGATAATAATTTTTTAATAAAACTCATTTTTAATCATTATAAATAAAAAATTAATTAAATATAAATTTTTTCTAAAAAAGATTATAAACTTTACTTTTTAAAAATAAATATTATTTAAGGTAATTAAAAATGAATAGAAAAAAGGGAAAAATTCCAAAAGAATGGGAAAAATATATTAAAATGATTTCTAATAAAAATTTAAGAAAAAGAATTGTTAAAACAATAATTTCATTAATTAATAATCCATTACTAGAATTAGATTTATATGAATCTCCTGCAGCAAAATATTATCATCATAATTATCCAAAAGGACTTATACAACATGTTGTTAGCACAACAGAAATAGGTTTAGCTTTTTCAAGAATTTTTAAGAAAATTTATAAAGTAAAAATTTCAAAAGATTTAGTTTTATGTGGAACATTGCTTCATGATTTATTTAAACCATTAACTTATTCTATTAAAGAAGATGGCTCCTATGTATCATCTAAAATAGGTCAATTGCTTGATCATCAATTTTTAATAGTTTCTGAAATGCTTTCAAAAGGTTTTTCAATCGAAGAAACTCATATTGTAGCAGCTTCTCATGGAGAATATGGATTAGTTAAACCTAAAAGAATTGAAGCTTTAATAGTTTTTCTAGCAGATTATGTAGATTCGCGCTTTAATGGAGAAATAATTAAAGGTGCTTTAAATATTATAAAAGAAGTTACTGGAAAAGATTTTAAAACAATAGATTTTCAAAAAGCATTAAGAATAATCGAAGCAATGGAAAAAGGAGATTTTGAAGAAGTTAAAAAAATAATTGGTCAAAAATTAAATATAAAATTTTCATAATTATTTAATTTCTTTAATTTTTATATTATAATAAATAAAAAAATAGAATTTTTATATTATTTTTCTATATTTATTTTAAATAAAATTCTATAATTATATAGAGATTACTCGATCTTTCTATTAAACATTTTTTCCAAATTTTTAAAAAATACTTTTTTTCTTTACAAAAAACGAAAAATTTATATAGTTTTAAAATATACTTTTCTATAGGTGAAATAAGGGTGTCAAGAGCAAATAAAATAAGATTATTAAATATATTAATAAGTATCCTACTCGTATTGGCTTTGAACTTTGTTGTACCTGCTGTTCTTGCAGATCCTATTCCTGGTGGAGGAATACCTCGAAGGTAATTAGCTAAATCTACTCTCTTACTCTGAAATCCTAGAATTAATTACTAGTACTTCCTTAAGAACTTCTTCTTTATTAAATACCCATTTTTCACTCTCTTTATCGATTCTAGTGTAAGGAATAGTGAAAGCTTCCTCTTTCTCAAGGAATTCGAGATTAAAGTTATTTATTTTATATACTTTTTTAATTCTTGTTAAGTATTTTAATGTATTATTTATATGAATTGCAGGTAAGAGCTGTTGTGCAATATAGAATCTATTCTCAATTGAATAAGCATCAAAGAATGTAAATGGAAGTTTTTCAACTTCTTCTTTTAGAATTCTTATTTCTTTCTCGTTTACATCATAGACTTGAAGTATTAATGATACTTTTTCTTCTTCAGATATTTTTTTATACCACCATTTTATATAATATTGATTTATTATTCCTCTTCTTACAATGTGTTCATTAAAATGATAAAGTACTGTTCTAGGATTCATGTTTAAGTTTATGGCAATTTCTGAAAGTGACCTCAATGAATCTATTTGTAACTCTTTAAGTATAAGCAAATCTTGATAATCTACAAGAGGATCTTTTAATGGTTCGCTTTCAAATGGTTGTTCGACGTTTATATCTGGTGATTCTAGATTATTCCAGTCAATTTTCCATTCCCAATTATCAAAATCAAAGTATTTTGCATTTAAAGAAAGATGTCTAGAAGATGTTAATTCGTATGCATAATAATTATTAAGTATTCCTTCTTCTATTAATGAGTCTAAGAAATTTCTATATTCTTTTCTATATCTTGTTGGTATAGCAAACATTGCATAATATTCATTATAAGGCAATGTGCTTGCATAATATATTAAATAACCAATTTCTGAAAGTTTCCATAAGAATTTTTCAGCATATTGTAAAAAGTTTTCTTGAAATTCTAATTTTGCCCATGTTCTAACTAAAGCAAGTTTATTATAATCTATTCCTAAATGTACTCCTATGCCTTTTTCTTTAAATTGTTTGCATATTTTATATCTTATTGTTTCTACTGGTATTCCTGTTACTCTAGATAGTAATGAAAAATTTCTTGGTCCATATTTTTTTATTGCTTCAATAAGTTTATATGTAGGCTCTAATTCTATTTTTTCTTTTTTATTATTTGGAACAATTATTGACAATTTTCATCACTCTATTATTTACTTCTAAATCATATATAAGCTTATATAAGTTTTTCTATACGAAACATTCATTTTCTCCTTGAACTTTTTAATTAAAGTGTTAAAAAATAATAAAATTAAATAAACAATAATGAACTAAATTGAACAATTTTAATCTCATTTATTTTATAAAAGTTTTTATTTTTCAAAAATAATAAACAATGATCTTTTTAATTTGATAATAATTTATAAATATTCTAACAGTAATACATAAAGCTCCTCAGAAGATATATAATAATAACAATTTTATTAAATAAAAATTGTTTTATTTTCACAATTTTTCTATTCTTTTTAATATAGCACATTTAAACAATGTGATTTTTATTGGAAAATTCACAAATTTTTCTTTTATTTTTTGTGAAAAATAACAGAAAAGTTCATATACTTATATAGAAATAATTTTATAGAAATGAATGTCCCTATCTTAAAGAATAATTCCATTCGTAAAAATAGAAGTAGCATAGAAATTATTGCAAATATTTTAGAAATTGCTAAAGATGGAGCTAAAAAAACTAGAATAATGTACTTAGCTAATTTAAGTTTTGATCAACTTAAAAAATATTTGAATTTCTTAATAGATAAAAAACTTTTAGAATATAATCCTAATGAGAAGAAGTATAAAACAACTAATAGAGGATCAGAATTTCTTAAAATGTTTCGTGAATTTAAAGAAAGTGAAATTGCTTATAGAGAAAAATTAAGCATTTTAGAAAAACTTGTATTATAAAATTATTTTTATTTTTTAAAGAACTTGCGGAATAATTGCTCCATATCCAATAATCCTAAGTACTATAAATATAATTGTTAAAATTATACTGAAAATAGTGAATAAATAATCTTTTTTAATAAATTTTATTTGAATTATTGAAGTTCTTTTTCCTCTTATACTAAATCCTCTTGATTCCATAGCCATTGCTAATTCCCCAGTTCTCCTAAAAGTAGTTACTAATAAAGGTGCTATTATTGGTACTGCTTTTCTAAGTTTTGAAAAAATTGATCCTGACCTTAAATCCAACCCTCTTGCCTCTTGTGCTGAAAGAATCAATTGGCCATCTCCTAAAAGAGTTGGTATAAATCTAAATACTCCTGAAATACCAAATGCAATTGAATATGGTAATCCAATTTTAACAAGTCCTACTTCTAAATCTTCAACTTTTGTTGTTGCTAAAAAAATTAATCCAGCTAAAATCATTGCACAAAGTCTTATTCCAACAGCTAAAGCATAAAGGAAAGCTTCTTTATAAAATATTAATGGTCCAAATTCAAAAATTATTATATTTCCAATTCTCCTAAATAAAGGCCAAAGAATTAAGCACATTATAAATAAAGAAATCATTCCAGGATAAGCAAATTTAAATTCTTTAAGTGTTTTTGAAATTAAACCTATTGAAAAGACTATTATAAAAATCATTAATGTCCATAATGGATCATTAAAAGTCATAGACCATATAAAAACGCATAAAACCCATGAAAGCTTAGCTCTAGGATCTATTTTATGAATTATGGATTCTTTTTCTACATATAATGCATATTTAGGCATTTTTATCCTCCCCTATATTTATATAAGAAATGATCTCTTTTACACTTAAAAACGGCTGACCAAATTTTTTTATAGAATATTCTGTTATTTGCGGTGGTTTTAAGAAATATTTTTCAAGTTCATCAATTTTCGAGAAAACATTTCTTGTAGAATCATTCATCTTTATTTCTCCTTGATGCAAAACTATTGTTCTTTCACAATATTCAGCTACAACCCACATATCATGAGTTATTGTAATTACTGTTACACCCATATTATTTAAATCTTTAGCGAGTTCCATTATCTTCCTTGTTTCTCCTGGACTAAGACCTGTTGTAGGTTCATCTAAAATAATTATTTTTGGATTTAATGTAAGAACAGATCCTACAGCTACTCTTTGTCTATTTGCTTTATTTAAAAAGAATGGATCTTCATTAGCAATATCTTCAATATTAAGTACTTTCATTACATGTTTCACTCTTTTTTCAATTTCTTCTCTTGACAACTTTAATTGCAATGGTCCAAATTCAAGCTCTTCTTTAACAGTATTTGAAAATATTTGATAATCAGGATTTTGAAAAACATATCCAACTATTCTTCCACGTTTAAGTATTGTTTGCTTTGTTACATCTTCACCAAATAGTTTTATCTTCCCTTTCGTAGGGCTCATTATTCCAGCTATTAAATGTGCTAATGTTGTTTTTCCACTTCCATTCTGTCCTATTAAACCAATAAATTCTCCATCGTATATTTTTAAATTTATATTTTTTAAGGCCCATATGTTTGGTTCGTATGAATGCCAAACATCTATCACTTCTATTGCTGGAATATTTGAATATTTTTTTACTTCTTTCTCAATCAATGGTTTTACTTTCCATTTTGAAGGAGTATTCATTATTGCTTCTTGAATATTAAGAGGGTATTCTTTATTATAATTCATTTTATGAAAAAATTCAGTTACTTGAGGTGGAGCTAATCCCATCTCAATCAATTCATCAACTTTTGAGAAAATTTCTCTAGGTTTTCCATCATAAATTATTTTTCCATTATTTAAAACTATTACTCTATCAACTATTTCTGTTATTCTATCTAAATGATGGTCAACCATTACTAATGTTATTGGTTTTTCTTTTTTAAGATTTTTTACTATTTCATATATTTCATATTTTCCTATTGGGTCTAAATCTGAAGTAGCTTCATCTAAAACTAATATGCTTGGAAGCATGCTTAAAACAGATGCTATTGCTAATCTTTGTTTTTGACCACCACTTAAAGCAAAAGTATATTTTTTCTCCATTCCTATAAGTCTAGTCCATTTTAAAGCATTTTCAACTCTTTCTTTTATTTCTTCTATATCAAGCCCAAGATTTTCAGGACCGAACGCAACTTCTAAAAGAACAGTTGTTCTAAACAATTGTGATTCATAATCTTGAAAGACTATCCCTACATGTTGACATATTTCTGCTACACTTTTCTCTTTAGTATTCAATCCATTAACAATTACTTCTCCATTGAATTCATCACATTTAACTAAATTAGGCACTAATCCTGCTATACATGCACATAAAGTGCTTTTTCCAGCTCCAGTTGGACCTATTATTCCAATGGATTCTCCTAATTTTACATTTAAATTTATTCCTTCCAATGCATATTTTTTTGCCATTCTATATTTTACATAAAGATCTTTAATACTTATTATATCCATTTAAAATCCTCATCTTATTCTTATTTTAAAAAATAAAGAGGGGAATAAATTTATTTACTAATCTTTTGAAAGTAAAGCTATTCCAACAATGAATATTAGTAAAAAAACTAATCCAGTTGCAATTAATGGTGTTCCAACAAATATCAATCCAGGACCAAATAGTAATGGTTGTCCCAATCCTAAGCCAAGTATAATGCATACAAAATCTCCAACGATTCCACCTATTATTGTTAATAAGAACCCTATTTTATGATGGCTTTTTACTTCTTTTGGAGTATATGTATATCCTGACATTATATCTGTCCAAAGCCACCCTGCTTTTACAGCTCTATCATAGAATAAACCCATTAATATAGGGCTTATAATGGCTGCATGTAAGAAATTGTTGAAAGTAATTATAAATGCTATTGGCGTAAATGGCACAAATCCAACAAGTTCTGTCCAAAAAGCTATTACAAATCCACATGAAGATGCATGGAGCAAGTTTACAAGTTCAAATGCAGCTAAACTTTTTAAATTTTTACAATGTGGTGGCTCTTTAAATATTCTTCTCCAAACATAGTATGGCACAAGTCCCATTACAAAGTTTCCAATAAATCCTCCTATACTTCCAATAGTTAATGCTCCAGACATTAAATCGTATCCAATTAAGTTTCCAAAAGCTGTTCCCCATGCAGCTGCTGGACCAAATAGTAAACTACATACAATTGGTATAGCATTGGCTGGTCTTAAAGATGTTACTCCTGGAATAATCCATACAGGTAATTGTGCAAAGATCCATAGAAAAACAGCATAAAGAGCAGTACTAAGAATAAAGAAAGAAACAATTCTTGTATGTTTCCACATTTCGATTAATTCTTTCATTTTTAAACACTTTTTCTTTACTTATATAATTATAAATTTATCTATTAAAACTTTTTTTATCATTTATATGTAAAATAATCTACTTTTTGTTAAAATATATAAGATATATTCTTATTTTTTTAAAAACAAATAGTTTAAAAATATGGAGGGGAAAAATTGGAAAAATCTTTTATTTTAGAATTAGCAACTAAAAGAGTTTCTATAAGGAAATTTTCTAAAAAGAAAATAAGTTTTAAAAAAATTTTAGGAATTCTAGAAGTTGCTAGACAAGCTCCTTCAGGTGCTAATACTCAACCTTGGAGATTTATAATTATAGATGATTTGAAATTAAAGAAAAATATTAGAAAAATATGTGAGAAAATTGAGAAAAATTTTCATAAAAAAGCTCCTAAATGGTTAAAGAATTGGCTTAAAAATAATAAAATAAGTTACTCTAAGCCTTTTTTATTAGAAGCACCTTATTTAATAGTTGTAATTTCTAATAAAAAATTTCCATATTATAAAGAATCAACATGGATAGCGATTGGTTATATGCTTTTAGCAATAGAAGAAATTGGATTAGCAACTTTAACTTATACTCCATCTAATACTGAATTTTTAAAAAGAATATTAAAAATACCTTACAATTATAGTTTAGAAGCTATTCTTCCAATAGGTTATCCTTTAGAGAAAAAGAATAAGAATAGAAAGAAATTAAGTGAAATTATTTTCTATAATAAATATGGTTTATCTTTTCCTATTTAATTTAATGTTTTTATTCTTTCTTATATTCTAAAATCTTGTTAAAGATGGAGTAAAAATGACTAAATTATCTGAAACAAAGAAAAAAATTTTTGCAATAGAGATTTTGCAATTATTAAAAAAGGAATATTCTTATAATGAACTTTCAAAAATGTTAGATTTACCAATACCTGTTATAAGCAGATATATAAATGGGCATGTTCTTCCAAATATTGAAAGAGCTGATAAAATACTTAGTTTCTTTAAAGAAGAATATTTGATTGAAATGATTAAATCTAAAATTAAAATTAAAGAAAATGGAATTTTCGATTTATCATCTTTAGTTCATGATACAATGCTTCAAAAAATTGTTGGTAAAACTGTTTTTCATGAATTTGAAATAATTGATATAGATAAAATTTTAACAGTTGAAACAAATGGTATACCTTTAGCTGTACAAATTGGAAATGAATTTGGAGTAGATGTAATAATAGCAAAAAAGCAGAAAGAACTTGGAGTAGATGAATTTATTGAAGAAAAAAGTATTGTTTCACCTAGTGTTGGAAAATTTTTCTATATTCCAAAAGATTCTATAAAAAGAGATGATTTAGTTTTAATAGTTGATGACATAATAAGAACTGGTGTAACTATAAATGGTTTAATAAAATTAATTGAGAAAGCTAAAGCTAAACCTGCTGGAATATTTACTCTTATATCTACAAAAGATGCGATAGAAAATCTTAAAAAAACAACTAATATTAAATGTCAAATTTCTTCATTACTTATTCTTTAAAATAAATAAACTTGGAAATACTTATAAGTTAGATTAAGAAAATTATTTTTATGTTAGGTTGGCCTGAAATCGTATTAATACTAGTCATACTATTGCTTATTTTTGGTCCAAGTAAAATGCCTGAAATAGCACGTACCTTAGGTGAAGCTTTTAGAGAATTTAAGAAAGCTAGTGAAGAGCTTCAAAAAACTGTTGAAGAACCTATTCCTCAAACTACTTCTCAAGCTATCCCTCAAACTAGCCCCCCTCAAGTTACTCCTCCAGTTAATAATGTTTCTGAAAAAAGTAAAGAAGATGAAAATTTGATTATACAATTAGCTAAAAAATTAGGAATATCTACTGAAGGAAAAGATATTCAAACAATTATGAATGAGATAGAAGAAAAAGTTAAAATTAATAAAGAAGAGAGTAAAGGTTAAAAGCTTGTATTTCTTATCAAATTAGAGGTGGAAAAGGTTGATTGGCTTAGGTTGGCCTGAATTAATATTAATTATAGTAATTTTGATATTAATATTTGGGGGTTCAAGAATTAGAGACGTTGCTAAAGGATTAGGTGAAGCTGTAAGAGAATTCAAGAAAGCTAGTAGTGAATCTGAGAAAACTTCAGAAAAAAAATTAGAAAAAACATCTGAAAATGAAGCAATTATTGAAGCAGCTAAAAAAATGGGAATAGATACTGAAGGAAAATCTATTAAAGAAATTTTGGATGAAATGTCTAAAAAAGCAGAGAAAGAGAAATAAATTTATTTCTTAATTTTTTCGAGGCTTATGTATGAATAAAAATACTAAGGAGATGACTTTCTGGGAGCATACAAGAGAACTATTAACTAGACTTAAAAGAATTTTTTATTCAATAATTATTGCTACATTAATATCTATGCTTTTTCCAATTGATATTTTTTCAATAAATATATCAGCTACAAATCCATGGTATCCTACATTAACAACGTTTGTAATTAATAAAGTTATGAAAGATTTTTTACCATCTAATGTTAAATTAATTCCTATAGGTTTAATGGATCCGCTTGAGATATACATTGTTTCATCTTTAATTATTGGAATATCTTTAAGTATGCCAATAATATTTTATGAAACATATAAATTTATTAATCCAGCACTTTATGAACATGAAAGAAAATTCTTACACAAATTAACGATATCTTTCACATCTTTATTTATATTCGGAGTCGTATTTGGATATTTATTCGTAATGCCAATAACAATGAGAATCCTTATTCTTTCAGCAAAATTATTAAATTTGGAACCTCAATATAGTTTTTCAAGTTTTTTCTCAATAGTTATAGGAGGAATATTTGTATGTGGTTTAGCATTTACTTTCCCAATATTCATAATTACTTTAATAAAGTTTGGTATTGTAAAAACAGAATATTTTTCAAAGAATAGAAAATATCTTTATGCAGCTATACTTATTGCTTTAGCTATTTTAACAGCAGATCCTACAATAGTAAGTGATATGATTTTATTTGTGCCTATTTTCATTTTAATGGAATTAACAATATTAATAGGTAAAAGGATTGAAAAAACTAGAAAACAATGATTAAAGTTTTCTAAAATAAAAGTTTATATATTTATTTTTCTTAATATTTTCATGTTTGAAGTTAAAGGTCTTGGAAAAATAGATATTAATTACATGATATTAAAAGCAAAAAGCCTTTTATTAGAACCAATGAAAGCACAAAAATCACTTGAAGATATAATGGCTGAAAATCCTGGATTAATTACTGGTGCAATATATGTTGCAATTATTGCCTTCATTTCTGCAATAGGTACTGCTATTTCGCTTGCTTTTTCTCCATGGTTATTTACTGGATTATTTCCATTTAGAACTATTGCAATTATTGGAATGATAATAGGTACATTAATACTTAGTCCAATAATTAATGTAATTGTATGGGCTATATTAACAATCATTTCATTTATAATTGGTCAATATTTAACTAAAAAAGAAATTAAAATTGATCTTCCTTTAATAGCACCTCTTGCAATGGGTTTTGCATTTGCCTCTACTCCATCCATTTTAAATATTATCCCTTGGAGCTTTTTAGGAGCATTAGGTGGTTTGATTGTTTTCTTAATAAATGGATGGAGTTATTATTACACATGGCTTTCAGCTAAATCTTTCTTTAAAGTTGATGAAGTAAAAGCTTTAATAATTACAATAATACAACTTTTAATATTCCTTTCAAGTTTAGCTTCTATATTTACTTGGAGTATGATGCCATATTTTTAACTTCATTTAAACTTTGGAATAACTTCTTTAGCAAATAAAACATGCGAATTATTCTCTACCATATATGGAAAATATAAAATAAAATAATCTACTCCAAGCTTAATATATTCTTTTATTTTTTCAATACATTCTTCAGGAGTTCCAATAATCCTTGAATTAAAATATTCTTCTTCTGGAATATCTTCCCATTTTTCTCCAGAAATATATTTCTTATTTCTTCCATCTTTTATAATTCTTTCTTTTATTTTTCTAATTTCTTTTTCATCCAATCCTATGATAATATCTGCTCTAAGAGTTTTCTCTATATCATTAAAATTCCTTCCAACTTTTAAACAATGTTCTTTAAGTATAAGCAATTTTCTTTCATATTCTTCTATAGAAGCATGTGGAACATTAAATCTATTAGCATGTTTTGCTATAACTTTTAATGTAAGTTTCTCTCCTCTTCCACCAATTAATATAGGTGGATGAGGTTTTTGAATTGGTTTTGGGAAATTAATTCCATTCTTTATTTTATAATACTTTCCATTAAAATCAACTTTATCTTGAGTCCACATAAGTTTTATTATTTGAACAGCTTCTTCTAACATTCCTATTCTTATTGATGGTTTTGGAAAATCAAAACCATATCCATAAAATTCATGCTCATACCATCCAGCTCCTATTCCAAATTCAAGTCTCCCTTTAGAAATCACATCTAATATAGAAGCCATTTTAGCTAATACTGTTGGTTGTCTATAATAATTACAAGTAACAATTTGTCCTAATCCAACTTTTTTTGTGCACATTGCTAATGCTGTAAGAGTTGTCCAACATTCAAAAACAGATTTATATTCAATTCTAGGTACAGTATGAAAATGATCAAAGAACCATATAGAATCGTATCCAATTTCTTCAGCTTCAATAGCATATTTCTTAATTAATTCAAATTGTTCTATAGGAGATAATTCTGGAGGGAGATCTATAAACCAACCTTGAGGTATAATTAATCCAAATTTTACTTTTTCACTCATATAATTCAATTGTATTTAAGAAAATATATTTAAATATTTTTTAAAATATTTATTTAATGAAGATGGAGAATATTTAATTTAAATTAGGAAAAGTGATAAATATTGGTTAATTTTAAAAAAATCGCCTCAAGATTTTTAAAAGGTTATAGAAAAACAGCTATCTTTGCTATAACTACTGTATGCAATTGTAGATGCATTATGTGTAATATGTATAAAAATAAGCCTGAAAGCATAAGTTTTAATGATTCTAAAAAAATACTTGATTTTTTAAATGAAAAAGGTTTTTTAATAGTTTATTTTACAGGAGGAGAACCAAGTCTTAATAAAGATGTTATTAAAATGGTTGAGTATGCTAATGATCTTGACCTTGTTACTTCTTTAACAACCAATGGAACAATTTCATCTAAAATGCTTAAAGAATTAATTGAAGCAGGCCTTTATACTTTATCTGTTTCAATAGATCATTGGGATCCAGCTATAAGTGAATATATAAGAAAATATAATGGAATTCTTGAAAAACAAAAAAATACTATAAGAATAGCAAAAAAACTTGGAGCAAGAGTTTATGCATCAACTTATATTAATCCTTATTTAAATGAAAATAATATTATAAATATTGTAAAATATGTTAATAATCATCTTGGAATTCCGATAGGTTTTTGTTATCCATCAATTGTTAATGCTACTACTTATAAACTTAAAGAGCCTTATCCAAATCGTAATCTTAAAAAAATAATTGAAAAAATAATATTTCTTAAAAAAATTGGTTATGATATAGCAAATTCTTCAATTTATCTTGAAGATATAATTAATTTTTATAATAATAAAAATTCAAAATTTTATTGTAAAGGAGGAGAAGATGTTTTTTACATAGATTGGAAAGGAGACGTATATCCATGCTTTTTAAAAAATAAATTATTCAATATTTTAAATAATGAAAAAAGCTTCTTTTTAAAAAATATTAATTGTAATGAATGTTTATTAGATTGTTTTAGAGAACCGTCTATTCTTTCTCAATTATCATTAAAAAGTATTTTAAAGGAAATAAAATATATTAATACTATTAAAAAAATAATGCTTTAAAATAGATTTATTATTTATTTTTTCCTCTATTTTTTAAAAAGTTTATAAAAAACATTTAACTAATAATTATTAGTATTAAAAAGATGAAGATTCATTTATTTGGCTTAGTAAGTGGCCTTTTAATAATTAGTGGTATTTTTCTTCCATTAGGAACTTCGATAACTACTTATGAGGAAATTCGATCTCCAATTATTAATTCTATAATTTTCTTTTTATTTAATATGGAACAAATTTTGGCATCTGAAAAAGTTGCAACTTACATTATTTTATTTATTGTTTTTATTTTTATAATTATTAGTATACCTATTTCTATTTTTATAGGTAAAATTGGTGGAGTAATAAGTTTATTAGGAATTCTTCTTTATATAATCTTAGTTTTATATCATATTGATTTTTCATTCTTTAAATTATTTCAATTATTTTCAATTGGTTTTTATTATTTTCTCTTCTCTTCAATATTTGCTTTTCTCTCAAATTACTATGTATTTAATATTACAACTGGTAAAAAAATGCCTACTTTAATAACTGGAGCTGAAACTTCCCCTAAATGCTATATTTGTGGTGGAGAAACAATTTACATACCACATCTTAGAAAATACTATTGTAGAAAATGTAGAGAATATACTTAACATCTTTTTCTATTAAAGATTAAGATTCTTGATTTTTCAGTTTTTACTATGCTTTTTTATTTTTCTTTTTAAAAAAATGTTTAATACCTGCCGTTTTTCATTTATAAAAAGGATTATGTCTTCTAAAATAATAGAAGGTTTCACGATTCAAACTTTAAAAGATAAATGTTTAGTAAATCCAAATAATATAGTAATTGAAGCATTTTCTCCTAAAAGCTTAGAAGGAATAATAGAAATTCTAGCTTTAAAATTCCCTCCAAGTAAAGCAAATTATTCAGAAGCTTGGAAAAGTTTAACATTAAAAATGTTTAATAAACTTATTGGAATATATTCTTCTGGAAAAATAACTTTTTGTGCTGAAAGTTTTGAAGAAGCTGAAAAAATTCTTAAATACATAAAAGGAATAATAGATGAAGCATATGTAGAATTAGAAAATTTTGGTCCTCCAGAAAGAAAAGAACTTGAAGCATGGAGTAAGTTAACAGCATATGAACTTTATAATTATCTTCCAAAAACAAATTGTAAAAAATGTGGTGAAGAAAATTGCTTAGCTTTTGCTATTAAAGTTTTAATTGGTGAAACTAAACTTAGTAAATGTTTACCATTTAAACAATATGAAAATATAAATAATTTTAAAAAATTTAAGGAGAAATATGGAGAAAGAATATTAAAAGCTTTGGAAGAATGATTTTTTCAAAAGAATATAATTATGCATTCAATTCTATAAAAACAGGATATTCTGAAAATTCAGTTTTAATTCTTAACTCTATTTTTTGTTTAGAAAATATTTTTTCTTTTGGAATACTAACAATTACCCATGCATTTTCTTTTGATCCAATTTTAGCATATGTAGATGGATCTTTTGGATCAAGTATATTGACTCTATCTAAAAAGTATATTGCTACATATGCTTCAGGAGAAAAATTCTTATATTCTTTATTATTAATAAATACATCTTTTATAATAACTGTTGTATAACCATCATTTCTTAATATAACTACTAAAGCTGTTCTATTGTTTACACTATCTTTAACCCAAACACTTTCTATTTTTATACTTTCAAAGCCTGTAAATAAACTAATTATATTTTGAGCATAGAAAATGACTATAAAACTTAAAATTATAGTAAAAGAAATTAAAATAATTGTTGATAATATTTTATCAATAGCTAATTTATTTCTATTTTTAAAACAATTATAACATTTTTTTCCTTTCTTCAAGCTTTTTTATTTATTTTTCTTCTTAAATATTAACTTTTATTATTTTTCTTTATATTTTTCAAAAATAAATTAATTTTTTAATTATCATAAGCTTTTTAAATATCCTTTTTTATTAAATTTTCCCATAAAAATGATTGAAAACCTTTTTTCATTAAAATATAAAATTACTAAAAATTTTTTAATTAATTTTTTCTTATTCTATTCTATAATTTCTTTAACAAATTCTATGTGGCAAACTCTTTTTCCATTATTTTTAAATAACATTGGTTTTTCATCAAGTGAAGCAGGATTAATAAATTCTTTGATATCTATAATTCCAATGCTTCTTTCTTTACCAATAGGCATTGTTGTAGATGAAATTGATTGGAAAAAATCTTTAGGTATAGCTACAATAATTTTAATATTTTCAATAGCTTCAATGAATTATTTAAATCAATTTTATGCAATATTTTTAATAACTATTTTAATTAGTTTAGCTTTAAGTATTTATACTCAAACAAGCATATCTATAATATCTTATTTTAGTAAAATTACTGATAGAGGAAAAGCATTAGCAAAATATTATTTTTTAATAAGATTAACTACTATCATTGGTTCTATTCTTTCAGGTTTTATAGTAAGCTATTTTAAATATAATGGTTTAAATAATATTTGTATATTTATTTTATCAATAGCATTTATTTTCCTTCTAATTTTTATTCCTAAAGAGAAAAATAAAGAAGAGAAAATTTATGTAATAAAATTTTTATCAACAATGTTTAAGGATAATAGACTTAGAATTTTAACATTATCACTTATGTTACATGATTTTTCAGCTTTCATAGCAATACCTTATATTGCATTATATGCAAAACATTATTTAGCTTTAAATGAAGAACAAATTGGATTAATGATTGGAATGCAGAATCTAGGATCATTATTAATTCAAATTCCAATTGGAACATTAATAGATAAAATTGGTGGTAGTATTACATTATTAATACATGTGATCACAGTAAGTATTATATATGTATTCTATGCTTTCTCAAATGGTTTTTATATGGCTACTTTAATACTATTTTTATTTGGCTTGTCTATTGCATTAGATCTTCCAGCTAGAAGATACTTATTAACAAAATATGTTCCACAAGAATATATAGCTACTGTTTCAGGCTCAGCTGACACATTTATAGGATTAGCAACATGTTTTTCACCATTAATTAGCTCATATGCTTGGTATAATTTTGGAGGAGCAACAATATTCTTTATAGCTAGCATATTTAATATTTTTCCAATTCCTTTAATACTTTATTTAAGAACTAGAAAAGTTTTATTAGTAGGTAAAGCTTCTGAATTATATAAACCTTTTGAATCTCATATAATAAAAGGCTAAAATAAATATTCTTTTTTAGAAAAATTTATACGTTACATTATATTAATAATATTTCTATTTTAGAATGAGTGAATACAAGAAAAATTATCTTTTTAAATCTTTCAAAATTCCTATACCATTTGTACCTACTCCTATTGAAGTTGTTAAGAAAATGATAGAATTAGCTAATCCTAAACCCAATGAATTGCTTATAGATCTTGGATGTGGAGATGGAAGAATCATTAGATATGCATCTAAAGAGTATGGATGTAAAAGCATTGGTATTGAAATTAATCCATTACTCGTTAATTATACTAATAAAAAAATTATTGAAGAAAAATTAAATAATGCAAAAGTTATTCATGAAGATTTTTTTAAATACGATTTTAGTAAAGCAAATATTCTAACAATTTATTTAACTCCAAAAGCAATAGAATTTTTAAAGCCAAAATTAATGCAAATGCTTTTAAATGGTTCACGTATAATTTGCCATGATTTTCCAATAAAAGGTTTAAAACCAAAAATTATCGAGGAAGTTAAAATAAAATATAGTCCAAGAATTCATAGGGTTTATTTATATCAACTTATTTAACTATTAAGATATACTTAAAATAGAAAATTTTATTTATATTTTAAAAAAATATTTTTAAGATAATAATGTCAATGTCTGAAAAAGATTTAGAATTATATTTAAAAAATAAAGGTGTTAATGCTAGAATAATAATTTTTGATAAACCTACTACAACTGTTAGCGAAGCTGAAAATGTTTTAGGTATTTCTCGTGAAAGAATAATTAAAAGTATGGTTTTTATAGATGATAAAGGTTCGCCCATTTTAGCGATAGTCACAGGAGATAAAAAAATTAATATAAAGAAATTAGCTAAAGAATGTGAAGTTAAAGAAGTAAGATTAGCAAATCCTATTGAAGTTAAAAAATTTACTGGTTATGATATTGGTGCAACTCCTCCATTTGGATTTAAAAATCCAATAAAAACAATAATTGATCCTAAAGTACTTAATTTTGATAAAGTATATGGTGGTGGAGGAGCTATAAATGCTTTATTAGAAATAAATACTAAAGATTTATTAAAATTAACTAATGGAAAAATTGCTAATATAAGCAAGTAAATTTAATTAGACTTTCTTCCTATTTTCTATAATTTTCTTAATATGATTAACTTTTATGGTATATGTAGGTTTTTCTGGAATGATTCCTTCAGGCTTAAACATGAGAACTAAAATTAATACAATCCCTAATAAAATCATATCAAGCCATACAACATCAAATGGTAAATAAGGTGCAAAAAATCCTTTATAAAAAATTATAAGTTTTCTAGCTCCAACAAATATTAATGTTCCTAAAGCAACTCCTATATTATTTGCTGCTCCTCCAAGTAAAACCATTGTCCATGGCCAAAAAGTCCAATCAACTCTATTATATGTTCCTGCTATCACTGCTGAAGTATAAAATGCATATAATGCTCCTCCAATTGCTCCTAAAGCTGAACCAACCATAAGTACTTTCATTCTAATCATTGGGATATGTTTTCCTAATGCTGAGGCTGCTATTTCATTATCTCTAATAGCTCTTAAAGCCCTTCCTAAAGGAGACCTTATTAAAAATTCTACATAAATAAAAATAAGTATTGCAATAAATAACATTGATAAAGTAGTTATAGTAAATCTTAAATCTCCACCAATCCATGCAAATGGATCAGGTACTTGTACTCCAAGAGAACCTCCTATTAAATCTCTATAGTTATTTCCTATAACTCTAAGAACTTCTCCCATTGCAAGAAGAGTTATTCCAAGATAATCCTCTCTAAGTCTTATAGCTGGATAAGAAGCTATAAATCCTAGTATAGCACCCACTATAGCTGCAATTACAATGCTTAATATGAAAATTGAAAATGATAATGGGATATTATTTTTTAAATTATTAGTAATTTGAGCAACTATAAGAGCATTATGAGTTATAAAATCTAAATTTTCATTTATTTGCATTAAATTAAATAATAATCTTCCGGGTATACTTCCAACAACAAATGCCCCTCCTGCTACAGCTAAAACTTTCCCAAAATTTGGTACTCCTGTATAACCAAATTCTAAATTTAAACTTAAAGATATTATAAGATAAACTGAAAAAGAAGCTAATAAATCTATTAAAAAAATTATTTCGGTGGGCAGCATTTTATTTCTCACTCCTAAATTTTTTAATTATTTTATACCAATTTATACTCGATAATCCTTTAGGAGCCAATAATAAAGTAATAACCATTGCAATTAATGGTATTATTGGCCTATAAGGTATAATCCCTGGATCAAACATAGCTAAATAATTTGTTCCAAGTACTTCTGTTAATCCTATTAAGTATCCTCCTAATATTGCTCCATAAATATTTAAAAGCCCTCCAACAATACTTGCTGCAAATATGCTCGCAATCATAGTAGTACCGGTATCAGGATTTCCAATAAATCTTATAGGTAAAAGACATCCAGCTATTCCTGCTAAACTTCCTGCAATGAACCATGAAGTACTATATACCAGATCTGTATTTATTCCCATAACACTTGCAAGTGAAGGATTTTCTATTGTTGCTCTCATAGAAATTCCAAATTTTGTTTTTGTAAGTAATAAATGCAGAATAACTATTAATGATATAGAAAGTATTAAAGATATCGGAAATATTGCAGGATATTCACCAATTTTAAGATCATAACCTCTAAGATTAAAAACTCTAGATTTTATTTTAAATGTTTTTGTAAGATAATCTGCATAGATATTTAAAAAACTTAATAAAACTAAATCAAAAGCAAGAGTAGCTATCATTAATGAAACAAG
>Ga0185307_1000115_pt1 | contig 55936 bp, 55 predicted proteins | sample LHCtaG_FD_128010 | JGI IMG/M metagenome (GOLD analysis project Ga0185307, IMG submission 128010) | Hot spring microbial communities from Little Hot Creek, USA to study Microbial Dark Matter (Phase II) - LHC4sed_matched (SPADES... | ecosystem: Environmental > Aquatic > Thermal springs > Hot... | reverse complement strand
AAAGGTGGGAAATAGATATATCTTTATAACAAAACTATGTATTTAATTGAAGTAAAGCTTTATATAGGTTATGAAGATGTTGAATGGTTTCATGAAAAAGCCAATATAGTGGAAAAAGATTCTTGATTAAAAACAGATAAATTACTCATTGTAGCTATAAATATAGATGAAAATACTATAGAAAGAGCAAAGAAACTAAGAACAAATGTTATCTAGGGTGTCATATTAAAAGAGTGTAGCTATAGCTATGTTTCATTTATATATTTAGCTTGCTTATAAATGCTTTTCTTGAACTTTACATCATTTAATATTACTAATATAATAGAATATCGATTTTATTCCATAGAGACAAATCTCTACTTAAAAGAGACTTTAAATTGTAACTAATATTAAACCCCTGGTAAACCTCCTTAGCTTCTGTATGCATATTGTGCATCAAAAAGATTTGATGGCAACCATTATAAATTCATATGAAGCCCGAAACAACAGGTGCACAGTTTTTTAATTCGAAGAACGTAGCTTATATAGAACAGTTTTGACAAGTGTTTTTGTAGGTCCAGCAGGTATCCCTAAACGCATACTCTTGGCAATCTTGTAAACATTATCTGAAATTAACATGGGTGTGAATCCCTTTCTATAAGCATCAACAACACCCTCAATATTATCATCTAGTACTAAAGCATGTGGATATCCCAATACTTCTACACATCTTCTATACATCTCTACCTTAATAGGACCTACATCACTATCTCTACCGATAATAACATCGATATAGTTGTATAATCTCAGTTTTTTCAATACCTCTTCAGCTACTCTTATACTTTGTTTTGTAGCAATACATATTGATGAGTATCTTCTCAACTCCTCTATATAGCCTCTAGGCATAAGAAGTAGACCCTTATTTAATTTCTTTATAGACTTTAGCTCTTCTTCCTCTAGGACCCTAGACAACTTGAAGTAGTTATCTACATTAGTTAGCCATAGCCTTGTCATGGCTCTATTGATACTTTCCCACTTCAAAATGAGGTTAAGGTTCATAAGCTTTGACCTTACATGATTCCAGTTTACTGGAAGATTAACCAATGTAGCATCTAAGTCAAATATCACAACTTTTTTATCTGAGTTGAGGAATTGTAGAAATCTCTTAATCCAGCACCTTAACTCACTTTTAGAAGCCTCTAAATATGCCATCCATAGCTGGGATTCTCTATCAATTCTCTCAAAGGCTTTAATAAGCTGAGCAAAATTCTTTGTAAAGTCACATACATTAACATCACTATGTAGAGGATTTGAAAGAGCTTTTTTCATCATGTAGAACCATACTGATGGTAGCTTTGGTAAATATCTAAACCCATCTAAGACCCATATAAACTCACCTTTCTTTACAGTAAGTTTTTCTGCAATTTCACGGGCTTTTTCAACACCATAGATATGAGAAATAAGTAAGAGAGCAGGAAAATGGTATTTAAGTGAAACTGAAAGATCTATACTTCCCCAGAACTTAGGGTTTAATTCAAGTACATAGTACTTTCCACGTTCATCAGAATACCTAGTTTCAACCATTATGACCCCACTCCACTTAAGCTCTTTTAGAATTTTTCTTCCTAAAACATATAGCTCTGGGTCTTCAATAGATCCTTTTGCAACAAGACTTGCACCACCGACTGGTAGATATTCCACAACTCTCTGATGTGTAAACTCCATTATTGGAATACCATTATATGAAAGAGCATAATACCCTCTTGCAACACCCTCTACATATTCTTGAACTATACATGGAGTCCTCATAGAGGCTTCGTTGATGGTTGTTTCATAGCTTAGGTGAAAACTTGGGTTAGAGGAATCTCCAAGCCCCTTAACAACGAGAGGTGGAGACAGAGAATATATAGCTTCGACATCACTAGAATCCCTAATAAAGACTTGCTTTGGAAAATCTGCAACGTGTTTGAGATGTTCAACAACTTTAACACGGTTAGAGGCTATAGTAATGTCTTCATACCTAGGTGTTGTAGTCATAATACCTAGCTCATTAAACAGTCTGTTATATTTTGAAAACATAATAAAATCTACAAAGTCTACAGGAATTACAGCTTCGCAACGATTTTTGTAAGCTATATAAGCTACAAGCTTAGGCCATTTCTCGCTATCTCTTGATGTTTCAAATAGATATTTTTTCCTAAATACCGTAGAGAAGAGGTGGGGATGCCAAGTATGTGCTACACCAACTATACTGTAATCTAGTAAACTTTTTATAGATCTGGCAATAGCTAGAGACTTTCTAGACGCTATCGAGGCTATGACAACGCATCTCTTCAAAGTGAAACCTCCATAATTATGAGCCGCAAGCAGGGAAAAATATGTTGCTGGTCTTAACCCATGATGTTGATTGGGGTAGAAGAGGACCATCAGTAGAACATATACTTGCGCGATTAGATAGGTTTGATTGGATTTATAGATACAAATTCTTTACATTGAAGGAAAACATATACAATGGTATACCTGATATATTGGAGTATGAGCAGAGACAGGGAATAAAGTCAACGTTTTTCTTTAGGGTATTCTACGATGATAACACAACAGCTGAGCTCTATAGCGATGTGATATCAGAGTTAAGAAGAGGGGGATGGGAGGTAGGACTTCATGCAAATAATGGTGACAGTCTTGATGTAATATTCTTAGAGAAAAAAGTGCTTGAAAAGATTTATGCTGACAACATATATAGCTTACGTGTACATTATTTAAAGATAAAACCAGAGATAATACCTAAACTAAGCTCAATAGGAATAAAGTTTGATAGTAGTTTCTGCATGTCAAAAACAAAACCAAGTTTAGAAAGCACAGACTGTATAATATATGGCAATGTAGTAGAGCTTCCAATAACAATAATGGATACATACATGTTTACATACTGGGGGATAAGACCTGGAGAAACTTACACAAAACTTATAGAGATACTTAAAGGATTCAACAATGCAGGTGTGAAAATCGTGACGTTACTTTGGCACGCAAACAGTGTTAAAATGTATGGTGGAAGAGAATATCTTAGACTAATTGAGGAGATTTTAAGATTTGAATGGATTACACCAGTGAAGATAATAGATTTAGCAATGTATATATATAGAGATAAAGTTTCATGTAAAAAACTATATGAATAATTCAATTGAATTATTTAATATTATTCTAAATACATCAAACTAGATTAAAATGTTGTAAACCCCTTCATATGTAATGTTACAAGTCCATAGAACCAGAAGATTAAGAGTGTCAAGGTTTAGGCTCTTGAACTTTAATATTTATAGTTTATAATAGTGATTATAGTGTTGATTAGCTATGTCGGTTCATCACATATTTCTTTAAAGGGTTGTCGACTTCTCAACTATTTAACTCATTGGCTTTAAGTAAAGGCTGGGAATTTATAATCTATGTAATTTCAACGTTGCTTCATCAACTCCAACAAATAGGTATAGCATTTTTACAGCTATAAGTTTCCATTAAATAAGCTTAGATTTAGTGAATATGTTGAAGATTAGTTGGCGATATAACTGTTTATAAATAATATAAAATGATGTATTTTAATAGATGTTAATTAGTAAGGGGACCGTGGATATATTTGACCATATTTCTTGCCTACTTCATTGGCTACTTTCATTAGGGCTACCATCTGATCTTCTGAGATTTCATATGGTAGTCTAAGATATTCTGTTGTTGTCTTTGCTTTTTCTGCAACTTTGTATAGGTCTTCATCTGTCACTTCTTTTAGTCCAAGCTCTTCGAATGTGAGTGGCAGTCCTATAGAGTGGGCCCATTTAATGTATTCAATAGCCTGTTCAAATGTTCCTTCAGCAAGTATCTCTATAAGTGTTCCAAAGGCCACCATTTCTCCATGGTATTGTACAGGCTTCATCTTCTTCTCTAAAACGCTTAGAGCATTGCCTATAGCATGGGCAAGTCCAGTACCGCCATTTTCAAATGCTAAGCCGCTTAGCAATATATTAGCATAGACCACTAGCTCTAGACTTGGTGTTACAGTTTTTAGCTTTGCTGCTTGTATAGCTGCTACTCCATGTTTTTGTAGTATCTCCCATAGCAACATAGCTATATGATGTGCTAAATCGAAGGGTTTTAAAGGCTCTACACCTCTCCTACCTTCATAGTCCATAAATACATGCCCTGGCTTATTTGCTTGAAAAAGTGCACGTGTCTCCCAATAATGCGATGCAGCATCACCCATACCTGAAACTAAGAACCTTGTAGGTGCCTTGGCTATAACCTCGGTGTCAACAATAACCATATCAGGATTCTTATAGAAGTTAAATACCTCTAAAAACTCACCTGGGTAGGGCTCTGTATATATAACTGAGAGAGCTGATGTTGGTGCGTCTGTTGATGCTATTGTTGGTATCATTATTGCTGCTAGTTTGTTTGGTATTGCTACTGCTTTTGCTGTGTCTAGTGTTTTTCCACCACCTACACCAATAACCATATCAACGCTGTTTTCAATAGCTATTTTTGTAACCCTGTTTATCTCCTCCCAGCTACACTCCCTATTAAAAATAACATATATATAGTCTATGCCATAGCTCTTCAAACCCTCCTCAACAACACCACCAACAACTCTCTTAACATCAAAATCAGACAAAACCAAAGCCCTCCCACCAAACCTCCTAACCAACCTACCCAAAAAACCCAACACACCCCTACCCTGAATATATGTTCCAGGAGCTCTAAAGCCACGAATATAAAATGTAGAGATTGTTGTTATAGGTTCAAACATATGTATCCCTATTCTTATAAAAGCCCAACTAAAATATAAATCTTTCATTCATTGACTTACTTCAATCTAGTTTCTTAGTAGATAAATATCTGATATATCTATAAATTGATAGACTAACAATTTTATAGGATAGTTATACAGAAGCATTCAATCTACTTATATAGCTACCTAGGTTGTCTCTAGCTATATATTTAAAACAATATCTCTATTCTTTTAATAAAATCAATAATGCATATGCCGAAGGTTTATATATACTAGAAAAGTTTACATACTAGTATATAGTGGTTTCTACTATTATTCAAGATGGAGCAGATTGCTAAGGTTACTCGCAACTATCAAATTACAATCCCTGCTGTTATTAGAGATAAAATTGGGTTAAAGGAAGGTGATGTTGTTAAAGTGATTTATGATGAGCAGGAAGGTGTTATAAAGATTCTTCCGATAAAGAGAAGAAGAACAACTGTTAGAATAGGTAGAAACATTAGTGTTGAAGAAATTGGAGAGGTGGTTGAGGGTATACTTAATGAAGCTGCTACTAGATACTAATGTTTTGATTTATGATACTGTTGAAGATAGTGAGTATCATGATATCGCAACAGAAATTATTGATAAAGCTATACAGATCTTTATACCATCTATAGTAGTCCATGAGTATATATGGATAATGCTTAGATTATTACAGCTATCCACTAGTCTTATCGCAATAAAATTACGTGATTATCTTGAAGATCCAAGAACAGTAAATATATTAGAGTCTATGGATATTCTTCTTAAGTCTTTGAAGATGCTTGAAGAAGATAAACAAAGCATAAGAGAGATAAACGACTATATAATCCTTTCAACAGCACATATATATAACCTTGTATTAGCAACATTTGATAAAAAGCTTAGAAATATAGCAATTAGTAGAAATACAAAGGTAGTTCCATAGATATGCCACTCTATATTGTATTTAAGAGCTTTATAGATTTATAGTTCTTTGCTGAAGTCTCTATAGACATCTCTATACATTTCAAATCTCTACAAAAACATATTCCTACTCCTAACATTGATTAATATAGATTTCAATGCCTTACCTAACACCATCATTTCATTTAATGCTAATCTTCTAATTTTCTAAGATGCTTCAATCTATACTCTAGGAAAAATGCTAGCAGCATTGCATAGGAGTTTCTATTCTATTGAAGCTATTTCTGTAAATCTCTCTATTTTATCTAAGTCCACTATCTCTTGTATGTAATTAAAAGCTCTTTATATTTCTAATAGAAAACCATATATCTATATCTTACCATTCTCTACATTAAAGATATTTAGCCAGAGCTATCTTAATAGTATCTATATCTATTGCTTTACCATGATCTTTATTCTATCTCTTGATACATATCTATGAATTTTCTATATAGCTCTATATATTCTTTTTCTGTAACTATATGTATTTCGAATGGGTTATCAAATCCTATCTCTTTGGTTATATCTCTAAATATTTTTCCTCTGTATATAGGGTCTTCTGCATATCTTGTAACTAGCAGTACATCGATATCACTATCACATCTCATGTTTTTCTTTACAAAACTTCCAAACACTATAGCTCTACATGTTGTGTCATGTCTTTTACATATATCTCTTATTTTTATTAAATATATCCATATATCCTCAATATATTTCCTTTTATTGGCTATCCTCTCTAGCTCTAGGTCTATTAATGTGATTCTAGACATTTAAACACCTCTAAAATCTTTTCACCAAGTTTTAGAATCCTCAAAGCAATATCTCTATCATATTCTCTAGGGAGATAACGTGAGGATATATATGACTCTTCTAATAGATAAAGAGCTTCTAGATTCTCTTCTAAAAACCTGTCTATACCACAATCACTATAAACCTTGGCAAGATATCTCAATAGCTTAATAACTGAGTACATCTTTGGATAGTCACCAACTCTTCTATAGAGTAGATACTTAGAGTAAAGCTGAACGAACTGCTCAACATGAAATAGTGTTAAATCGTAATCCTCTAGCTCGAAATCGCTTTTAGCATCTCTTAAAAAACCAAAGCCCTCTTTTTAAGTAATTCAAAACCCATTAAATCCACCAAACTACCACACTCTAAAAAGTTAATAAATACAGAAAACTACAAGATATTTTACTCTCAACTAACTCACTAAAATAATCTTATAATAAATTCAAATAGCTTAAACACATATATCTATATCGTTAATTGATTCAACAATTAATTATAGAAATGAGGTTAACCACCAGGTAAACCATATCTATCCATCATATAAATTGAAACACTAAGTTTCTTCTCAATAGCAACAATACCTCCCACCAATAACCTTTAAATATATTAAAATAATCTAAGCCGTAAACTCTTTGACATGTTTCATAAATTGTTATAATTAAAGCAGAGATGATATAACTAAATCTATCATATTTAATAGCTAAGATGTTAACATATAGATCTATATAGAACTGTTTTAGAGGTATTTTATGGAATTGCTTCTTTGATTTTAACTCTATATCGTTTTAATGTTTCATATATCACTATTATAACTGATATTAGAATTGCCATAAATAAGGTTCCTGCAATCCATATAGGCATAGGTAAAATGGTTGTAGCTGTTTCATAGTATATATATATTAGTGTTGCTATAGCTATAGCTCCTATGACTATATCGAATGTTTCTCCAACTCTTTCAATGATTCTTGAACGTCTTTTTGATGTAGTAACCACTAATACTTTGTATATGCTTCTAACAGTATATGAAAATGCTATCAATATGACTAGTACTGATGTTACTCCTATGAATATTATAGCTATTGAGGCTCCATTAAGATATTTTATAATTTCTTTTATTTGGGTATTGATATAAGTTACAACTAGTGTTATGGCCATAAACTTAACTACTGGTTTTAAGAGAGATATTAATATCTCAACTCTTCTTATATATAGAGTTGATATAATGTTAAATGTTTTTATAATGGCATTGGGTAAAAAATCTTCAATTTGTTTAACCATTTTATTGAATCTTGGAGAAATAAAGCTGTATATTGCTATTGTAAATATTGTAGCTGTTGTAGCTATAGTAAAGCTTTTTCCAGATATTAAACCACTTCTAAACAACACATCTGCAAATACTATACCCATTTCACTAATCGGGGTTAAAGTCAATGCTATAGATATGCTCTCTCTAGAACTAGCACCAGATAAAGCTAAGCCAAACATTAAACCAAGAAATCTAATAGCCATGATCATAACACCTAGAGATATACTTGTAAACATCAAATATACATCTAACCCACCTTCCTCCACCATATACATGCTTAGCTGAAGACCTATTGTAACAAAATATATCAGCATACCTAGCTCCCTAATCCCTCTCAACATCTCATAAATATCATCAACACCTAGATATATAGCATATAAAGCACCTGCTATGAAAGATCCAAAGAGAGGGGGTAAGCCAAGGATAGACGATGCAGATGCAAAGATAAGTGCAAGAGCTATAGAAACAAAGAACTTGGTTTCTCTATTAATAAAAGATCTGCTTTTGCCAATAGCCTTCAACAAAATATTTCCAATTGCAAGAAATATTAATATAGACCCAGCAACTCTAAGAATCCATGTGAATATTTTGAAAGGGTCTAGTGGCGATAGTCCTATAGATATAAACAATGTAAATAGCGAAAACTGTAACACATCTTCAATGCTTGTTTGAAGTGCTGTGTTAATATATACCTCAGGTAGGATTATACGTGAAGATATTACAGCTATAGTAGAGCTGTTAACCATGATTAAAAAGATTAATAATTTATCAATAGGATTAAACGAAAAAACATAGACAGCAATAGATGAGCTAAGCAATGCAAATAGATAAAGCATAGACTCACAGGCTATTACTCTATAAACAGATTTCTCAATTTCTTTAAAACTTATAGATGCTCCTATATCAAAAGCAAGCAGTGTTATGCCAAGCCATCTCAAAGGCTCAAAATAGCTAATGGTATTAGATATATCGAGTCCTATATATGGAGATAGAAAAGCTATAAAAATACCTCCTAATATATATCCAAGCAATGTTAAAAAACCAAATCTATGTAAAACCCATGCAACCATAACCCCTACTATTATCATTAACGCCATGTATAGCTCCATATCCTTTAAACCTAGTCTATCATATTTATATAATACAATACAGCTAGGTCTCTCATTACTACCGCCATATCTTATAGCTATATATATCTTTTAGTTGCTTGATCCATCTATAGCTCTATGTAGCTAAATGCCTTAACCTAGACCCTTCTATGTTTTTCACTTATAATTTAAAATATTTTGAACTTTTAATTTCTACATATCTATAAACTTTTCTGTGATTTGATATGGAAAAACCTAGGGTATTGCTTACAGCTCCTATTCATAGTGATGGTGTTAAAATCCTTGAGAGCTTTGCTAATGTTGTTATAGCATCTAAGCAGTTGAAGACGGAAGATGAGCTTATCAATGTTGTTAGAGATTTCGATGCTGTTATTTCCATGGGTTTTGAACCATTTACAAAAAACGTGCTAGAAAAAGCTAGCAAGCTTCTTGTCATTGCAAGACATGGTGTTGGATATGATAATATAGATGTCGATGCTGCTACAAGGCTTGGTATATGGGTTACTATAACACCTATTGAAGAGCTTTTCGATGCTGTTGCAGATCATGCTATGGCTCTTCTTCTTTGCTTAGCTAGAAGGATATGCTATGCAGATAGATTTATTAGATCTGGTGAATGGTTTGCTAATCCATTTGAGAACAGGGTTTTTGTTGGTGTTGGATTAAGGGGGAAGATGTTGGGGGTTATAGGGCTTGGAAGAATAGGTTCTAGAATTGCTGAAAGAGTTAAAGGCTTTGGGGTCAAAACTATATATTATGATATTGAGAGAAAAGTTGATTTAGAGAAAAAACTTGGTTTAGAGTATTCACCTCTAGATGAACTTCTAAGAAACTCAGATTTTATAGTTATTGCTGTTCCATTAACAGAGAAGACAAAGGGTTTAATAGGAAAAAGAGAGATCTCTCTAATGAAGCCAAGTGCGATGATCATTAACATCTCTAGAGGAGGTGTAATAGACCATAACGCACTTATAGAAGCTTTGAAAAGCAGAAGAATAGCTGGAGCAGCACTAGATGTTTTCTACAAAGAACCTCTACCACCAGATGATGAAATAACGAAACTTCAGAACACTGTATTGACTCCTCACATAGCTTGGTTAACAGAGGAATGTAGAAAGTCAATGGCTATAACAGTTGCTGAAGAGGTTTCAAGAGTGTTAAGAGGTAAGGATCCTCTGTACCCTGTAAATCCATCTGTTAAAGAGCTTGCTAGAAACAGAAAGATGAAAATAATAACTTAACAAATAATGTTTTACTAGTACTATAGCGGTAGTAGCTATGTCTCTAGGCGATGATGGGGTACTGACCCTAGGTATAGAGGGGTCAGCCTGGGCCTACCCCCAAGGTTGAGATGGGGGTCTCTGACCACCCCAACTGCCCCGCAGATGACAGATGTAGACCCAAATAGATGTGGGGGCCGATGAACCCCTGAAGGGAACCTTCACCCTTAAGGGCGGGGAGGGAGTCAGAGCCAAGACAACACATTTTATTAAAAACATAGATGTTTAGAGCTTGATGTAAAGCATTTAGACCAAATCTATATTGGTAATCCGCCATCTAAAGATACTTAAAAATCTTGGTCTATGAAAAATATATTTCCCGCTACATAGACTTTCAACACACATCTTATAGCTCTTAATAACTTATATCAACATATATCCATTTAGGTTTAATTATGGGCTAAACCTTTAAGCTAGAATAATATGAGATATCTAAAGCTTTAAAATATATTTTTAGTTTTATAGATTGGTGGTTTGCGTTGTATTTAGATAGTGGGGTATTTGTTGATGTGCCTGCATATGTTATAGCGACTGTGTTTGGTGTTGTTCTATGTTTTTGGGGTGTTCAGCTATCTAGGTTTATCGCATCTATAGTTTTTGCTTCTATACTTGGCTATATAACATATAGCTATAGCTATGCTGTTTTTAAGAGTGTAGCTATTTCAATAATATTTATGTTGCTTGCTATTGGCATAGGTTTTGTAGTAGGTTTTATATTCTTTAAAGCTGCTTTATCGCTATCATTTGGATATACAATAGCTTCAATAATATTGAGAGACTTTATCAAGAGTAGAGAAACAGCTCTTCTCATAGTTCTAACAATAATTTTTGCAATTCTGATCTATGTTTTAAGCACATATCTACTTGCATTACTTTTCGTAGCTACAGGCTCTTCACTAATATATAGAAGCCTTACAGTTCTGGGGCTACAAACTATTCCATCTATTGCAATAGTTTTAATCATTGCTATAGCAGGTCTATATAACCAGATAAGGAGACGTATCTAAATAAATATTTTATGTAGAATAGAGATAAAAATACAATAAAATGTTTTATGGTTAAGGGAATTGGTTTTGATGTTTTATATAATTTGTTGGGATGGTTTCTATAGAGTATATCTCCAGATTCCTCTACCTTTATAGCTATACACAACTGTTTTATATGCTGTTACATATTCTATAGAGTATCCTATACCCTCTCTCCCGATACCTGAATGCTTTCTACCACCAAATGGATAGTATCCAACACCATGTCTAGGCATATCATTTATATATATAGCTCCTACATCTAGATATCTAATAAGCTTTCTAATTCTCTCCATATTGCTACCAAATATAGCTGCGTCTAAACCATATCTCCTACCATTTATAAGCTCTATAGCTTCATCAATTTCTCTAAAACTTGTTATCAATGCTACTGGTGCGAAAATCTCTTTTTGATATAGTATGCTCTGCTTTATTTTATCCCTATCTATGAATTCTATAAGTGTTGGCTCAACATATGTCTCTCCAAGTCTTTTTCCACCATATAAAACAGCTCCACCAAGCTTAACAGCATCTTCTATAGCCTTCATCATCTCATCAACAGCTTTAGAATCTATTAATGGACCCATAACAACGCCTTGTTGTCTTGGATCACCGACTTTAACCTTTGAAAGCTCTTCAACAATAGCCTTTTTAAACTCTCCATATATAGGCTCTTCAACAAGTATAAGCTTTATAGCATCGCATCTCTGACCGCTATAGCTATAGATACCCATAGCAGATCTCTCTACAGCAAGCTTTAAATCAGCATCAGCTAAAACGATTGCACCATCTCCTCCACCAAGCTCCATAACAAATTGCTTAATCCCTGCCTTCTCAATAACCCTTCTACCAGTTTCGCTACTTCCAGTAAAACTCACCACATTAATCCTATCATCAGCAACAAGTCTATCGCTTTCGCTTCCAGGTATAGTTGCAATAGCTAAAGCCTCTTTAGGAAAACCACTCACCTCTAAAATCTTGGCAAATAGCAAAACAGGTAGAGGGTCTGCAGAAGGAGGTTTAATAACAACAGCATTACCTGCAACAAAGCTATAGACAACCTTTGAAACAGTATCGAATAACGGGTAGTTAAATGGTATAATCGCTAAAACAACACCAACAGGCTCTCTCCTAACAATAGCCTCTGTTTCAACTGTTGTCTGATCCCAGTCGCCAGGCATATACTCTCCAAAAATCTTTCTAGCATCTAGATGAGCAGCCTTTAACCTATCTATACTAGCTGTTATCTCTCCCAAGGCCTGTGAACGAGTCTTACCAGCATTCAAAACAAGAACCTGTATAAAGTCTTCTTTAGCTTCTTCAAGCTTCTGTGCAGCTTTCTCTAAAATCTCAACACGTCTCCAACCAGGTAAATCTCTAACAGCCCATCTCCCAACGTTATAGATAGTCTCTAAAGAGCTATCTATATGATTCCAACTAAGCTTTGAAACCTTTGCAATTGTTGATAGATCTATAGGCGACTTCACATCTAGATACTCCCCACTATCTATCCACCTACCAACAACAAAGGTCTTGTAAAACACAACACCGTTTTTCTCGACAAAAACATCGCTAAATATGTTCGACAAAGGCTTTGCAATAGACATATATTTCACCTTTAAATCTATAGAGTAACAGGCGATTTAATAAGACTATCTATTTGAAAGATGATGGGTGTTGTACAGAAGTTTTCACATATCTTAAATTAATAGCTATGTAGCTTGATAACACATCTCTTATATTCTCAATATATCCACCATAGATTTATAGATTGATCTATTTGCATTTCAACTTCCTCTCCACTCTAAAGTACAAGAGCTTTTAACTTTAACTAGACATGATCTGTTCTTTATAATGTCACAGATATAATAAAGGAATACCATATTTTTCTATTGTTTTATACTAGAAAAGCCATCTGATGTTCCAAATAAAAAATTTTTGTTTATGAATAACACTATGCAGTAAACTCTTTACGCTTACCTTCATACAGAATTTCGATATCTGGCTTCGCCTCCTCTAAACCAGCCCCCTTACCCTTTTCAACAAAAACAATCTTTATCTTCAAGTTTCCTATATCCATAGACCCCCTCTTATCCCCAAATATAAGCTTCTTCTCTCTCTCAATCCATTTAACTGGTATCAAACTATAGACACCTTTTTCATAATCATAGCTTTCACCATTATCCATATAAATAGCGAATTCACAGCTTCTACCTCTATACACCCTAAGCTCTATTTCTGAAATATCCTCCACAGCACTTTTTATAGTTGCAGGAACCAGAGGTATTATGGCGCCTGCTCTCACATGTAGAGGTATTGTATCTAGAGGTGCTTTAGCCTTTATCTTCCTACCTCCAGTTAATATATCTCCAGTCCAAAAATCATACCAGAGACCCCTTGGTAAATATACCTCTCTTTCAAATGTTGAAGGAGTTGTTACTGGAGATACCATTATGAAGGGGCCAAACATATACTGGTCATCTATGTTATACACATTTCTATCGTCTCTAAAGTCCATAACCAAAGGCCTCATAATTGTATAGTCCTTTTCATAAACCATCCATGCTAAGGTGTAGATATATGGCAACAATCTATATCTAAGCTTTATGTACTTAACCAAGATTTCTTCAACCTCTTTACCAAATCTCCAAGGTTCTTTAGGGTAATACGTGCCATGAACTCTGAATATGGGGCAGAAAGCACCCCACTGGAACCACCTTATAAACAACTCTCTATAACCTTCAGTATCTGGATTACTGCTGAAGAACCCACCTATATCTGTTGTCCAGTAGGGTAGCCCAGATATGCTGTAGTTTAGACCTGCCCATAGCTGTGTTCTTAAAGTTGTCCAGTCAGCTGTTATATCGCCACTCCAGTTAACTACACCATGTCTTTGAATCCCTGCAAAACCTGAGCGAGTAAGTATAAGCACTCTCTTGTTAGACTCTCTTCTTTGTCCTTCATAAACAGCTTTTGTTTCCTGCAATGGATAGAGATTTAGATACTTAATCATTTTTTCCCCGTTACCTATATCTAAACCTTTTTGCCATGTTGCATAAATTAGCCCAGGTCCAACCTCAGGCTCTGAAGCATCAAGCCACCAACCATCTATCCCTATACTGAAAAACACTTCATTTATCTTTCTCCAGAACCACTCTCTACACTCGCTTTTAAACACATTGATGACACCATAGTTCTCAGCTCCACCAGCCATGATACAGCTTATCTTCTCAGCTTCTCTATAGATATCAGTTTTCTTTTCAAATATTGGCCAAATTGATATTGCTATCTTGATCCCTAGCTTATGAATATCCTCAACCATCTTCTTTGGATCTGGATAAAACTTTTCGTCAAATTTAAATGCATTCCAACCATAGTCACCCCAATACCTCCAATCCTGAACAATTATGTCTATAGGTATGCCTTTCTCTCTAAACATTCTAGCAACAGAAACTATCTCTTCCTGGCTAGCATACCTTTCCTTGGATTGCCAATAGCCAAAAGCATATTTAGGAAGCATAACAGCTTTTCCTGTAAGCCATCTATAGCCAGCTATAACCCTGTCTATCTCTGGTCCATAAATAATGTAGTAGCTTAGATAATCACCTGCTTCAAACCACACCCTAAGAATCTTCTCTCTAGACTCTACCACACCCATTGAATACATATCCCATAGAATACCATAGCCAGCACTTGAAACAAGGAACGGTACAGCTATATCAGTATTCCTCTGAGCCAAATATACAGTGTGATTCCTATAGTTAAACACACCATGTGCAGAAAAACCAGCATGTTGACCAAGTCCATAGAGAGCAGAGCCATCTTCAATTTCAAACATTTGTTCAAAAGCTCTATACCTTACACCATATGCATTCACATCATAACTACTTCTAGCAACCTCCTTAACTTCTACTGAGCCAAATCTAAACGTTATTACACCATTGTGTATATCTATACTAACACCAATTTCATCTGAAGATATATTGATTAAATTATCCCTTTCCTCAACAGTAAAAAGAGTATCCCTTGGCTTTGCAACAACCACAAAGCTCTCTTTCAACTCAACGCCTTGAGGTATATGAGAAACATGCACAATGTTACTATCATAAAACTCTACAATGAGTTTTCCCAATCCAAACGATATTTCTATACCTCTACTCCTCAAGGAATACACCTAAATAAGAATATCAACTCATTCAAATTTTATAAATTTTTACAAACCACTAGAATTCCTCTTCATTACAATTCAAACTTTAATAATTTCATTTCTCTTCCCTATATACACTCCTAATATATTTTAAAATGAATTCATGTTGTTCTGTTTATAGCTTAGAAAATAGGCATGTTAATACCAATAGATACTCTCTATTTTTATGAGTTAGATGTTGTAGAAATATATTTGGTTTCTCTATGTAGAAGCTTTTCGATAACAGTAGAGACTATGTTGCTTAAAGTTTTTGCATCTCTATAGCTTTTAGGAATCAAGGTTTCTTCTAAATAGCTTCTACATATAGAGATTCTTTTAGATAGATATGCAAGGGATTGTATATATCCATTTAGCTTTCCAAACATCTTTGAAACTCCATAGATACATCTAGCTCTATATAGACATGTAGAGCAGTTTAGATTATTTGAAATACATGTCTTTTTCTGTGGAGCTTCTAGATGTTTAAAGAACTTTGATAGATATGCTTTATAGTGTCTATCTATAGGTGCATATTCTGTTGCTCCATAGGCATGTAGAAGAAGTGCTGAAATGGTCTTTAGCCCTATATACCTTACATTGAATAGCATGTTTATAAGCTTAGAAATATTTTCAGCTTTATTGAATATATCATCAACCGTGTCTCTAATAGCTAGAAACTGATTTGCTATATATCCTCTATTTCTAATGGTGTTAAATGTTATGAGTTCTTTGAACCACTTTATAGTGTTTATAAAATAGTCTGTGTTTCTAGATAGTAAAATAGCATATAGTATATATCTTGGGTCTTTTGGGCTATAAAGCAATGTTATCTTACTAGCTACACAGTCTCTATCGCTGTAAACATTACATATTTCTTCAAATCCCCATCTACTGTCAAGCCCTAGTATATGATCTATATAGTCTATACAGTTATCCGGCACTATACAAGTTGTCTTTAGATCATCTCTATAGAATCTACATTGAATTCCTTTGCAAAACCCTATAGCCTTTTCAAATATAAACCCATTTCCAGTAGGCTTTATATCGTATAGTGGAAGCGTGTAGGAGTAGTAGAGAGAAAAGCCATAGTCAATTCCATGGATATCTATCTCAACAAAACCCAAATATCTTATACCTCGTGATATTCCTCAACATAGAGCTTTAGACCCTCAACCCTAACAACTCTAACTCTAGAGCCCTGCTTCACAACGCCTTTTACAGAGTATGCTGTCCAATCCTCATTAGCAACATATACAACACCAGGGTTTACCTCCCCAATATCTGTTTTTGCAATACCTATCGATCCTATCAAGATCTCTTGAATACTTTTTCTTTTAATTCTCATAGCCTCAGCACCCTTAAACCCTATGAAAGCCATGAAGCCTGCTATAGAGCTAAGCCCAATAACAACTACATAGATTGTTGGTGTCATAGTCTCTAAAGGGGTAGACATTATGGTTAGCACCATGCCTATAGCAGTTAAAACTATGCCAGAGATCCCAAACACACCAAAACCTGGTGTAAATATTTCAACTGCAAGCAGAGCTACACCTGAAAGAAGCAAGGCTATAGAGACTATATCAGGTGGTATAAGAGACATAGAGTAGAGGGCTAGGAGAATCAATATAGCTCCTGCAATTCCATATCCTTGAAAACCAGTTGTGAAGATCTCAACAACTATAAGTAGTGTTCCAGCAACTAACATAGCTGAATATATTACTGGGTTTGATAAAACAGAGATTATTTTCTCCCATAGATTTGGATACAAAACAACCACATCTATACCTTGGCCAGAAAGAAGATCAGATATGATATCATCTAGATTATCAGCCTTTTTAGCTAAACCCATAGACATTGCTGAGCTATAATCTAGAGCCTTTGCATCCTCAACCATATCTCTAGCTAGCTCTCTAACCCAATCTATATCACCATATATCCTAATCATGAGAGATGTTAAAAGTGATTTAACAGCCTCAATACTCTTTTCATCACTTGGATAAGGCTTTACAGCGCCAATAACAGATCCTGAACCCATATAAAGACCGCTACAAGAAAAAGCAACAATAGCTGCTGCAGAATATGCCTGTGACCCTGGAGGGATCCATGAAACACACCTCACATTGCTCTCAATAACCATGTTAACAATTCTTTGTGTAGATGTTAAATAGCCTCCATTACTAGATATCGATAAAACTAAAAAGCAATCTCTACATAAATCAATAGACCTCTTAATAAATGTTACAGCACCTTCATCTATAGCCATATGTAGCTCTACTACAACAACTCTAGATATGCTGTTAACAGCATATATATGGTGTATAGAGGGAATTATTGTAAGAAGTAATATAGAGATGTAAAATATGGTTTCTATATGTCTCGAGAGAGGCATCTTCTCCACAACAAAAACATATTATTGAAATCAAAATTAAAAATTTATAGCTGGAACCTTATTATACATCAACATATCTACCTTTATCTAAGATTCAGCCATTTTTATACAAATTCTAAAAAGTCAACAATGTCTATAATCTCATTATCTAGGTAATTGAACTATATGGTAATTAGCTATTCTATTTATTTCATTTAAAGAGATTTTAGGTAATCAAAGGAAATGTTTTTATTCCCTAAAAACAAAAATTGAGTAAGGTGTAAGGTGTTATAGTATATGGATGTAGTATCGCTTATCTTAATGTTGCTCCTCTTAATTATAATACTAGCTATTGTTTTAAGACATATCAAGGTTATACCAGAATACAAAAGACTTGTAATATTTAGACTTGGCAAGCTTATAGATATTAAAGGTCCTGGCATAGTATTTTTGATTCCTATTATTGATAGAGGAGTTGAAATTGATTTAAGAGAGTTTGTTTTAGATATACCTCCACAGACATGTATTACAAAAGACAATGCACCTGTTGATGTAGATCTCTTAATATATCTAAAGATATTTGATCCATCGCTAGCTGTTACATCTGTTCAAAACTATGTAGCTGCAGCTACAGGTATGGCTGTAACAACTCTAAGAGCTGTTGTAGGTGATATGATTTTAGATGATGTTCTTGCAAAAAGAGAATATATAAATTCAACTCTTAGAGCTAAACTCGATGAGGTTACAGATAGATGGGGTATTAAAGTGACATCGGTTGAGATAAAAGAGATTAAGCCTCCAAAAGATGTTCAAGAGGCTATGATAAAGCAGATGGCTGCTGAAAGAAATAGAAGAGCTATGATTTTAGAAGCAGAAGGTAAAAAAACATCAGCAATTCTAGAAGCTGAGGGTCAGAGAGAAGCTATGATAAAGAAGGGTGAGGGTGAGAAGCAGTACGAGATTCTGGTTGCTGAGGGTAAGGCTAGAGCACTTGAGTTAATAAATGAAGCGGCAGCTAAACTTACTTCAAATGCTCTATATCTACAACACTTAGATATGCTGAAAGAAGTTGCAAAAAGCCCAGCAACGAAAATTGTATTACCTCTAGAACTCGTAACAGCATTTTCAAGAATTGTAGGTGGTATTGTAAAAGAGGGGGAAGATAGAGGCTAGAAATATATAATGTTAGAAAATAGTAATATCAAATAATATTAACTAAAACTTAAAAACATTTTTCTACTTTCTATAGATGTTCTCTCCATATCAATATAGACCTTACCTTGACTAAGATTTGTGAAATAGATCCTTTCCGACCTCATCTCTACTATGAAGGATGAAACCTTTCAGTTATAATCATCTATATCATAGCCTTTGTCCTTAATATATAAAATTCCTTGCTTTTAAATTCATTGTTATTTGTCTATATGGCTTGTACTAGATCTGGTGCTATATGTTTGACTATCTCATGTTTTCTAAGTATCTTTAGCATTTTTCTCTCATGGTATTTCATAGGCTTTGAGATCATCTTTGGATATATACCTAGCTCTTCACTACAAAGTCTAGAGAATTTCTTGCATATAGATCTATATAGTTCTTCGTCTATCTCTTGTTCTATAGGATTTATACCTGCTCTATAGATGTCCCAAAGCGTTACTCTTAATATATAATTTTTCAACATGTATGCTCCACAGCAGTCATCCGTTGTATGGAATCTAAAGAGTCCTTCTTTACATGTAGCAAACCCTATTCCAGTTCTTGTAGCATATCTATATAAAGTGTTGTAGATCTTTATCCTTACTTCTTTTGATATCCTTGCTATAGGCTTTAAACCATCTACTTCTCTAATGCTATAGCCTTCAAAACTAGAGCTATCTATGCCAAGCTCTTCAGCAAATCTATCTATATACTCCCTTTCAATTCTAAGAGACTCTACAACAACATGCCTAACCCCAATATCTTTAAAAAACATCATTGTATTCTCAACATCTTTCTCTAGCATTGGTGAATAGAATGGTATATATGGTGATAGCCTTATAGAAATAGGGTATCCACATTCTCCAAATATCTTTACAATTCCCAGTCTTCTTCTTGGTGATGGAGCAAAAGGCTCTATCTTACTAGATTTAACATCATCTAGCGTTGAGATAGATACTTGGAGAACAGCTAAACCTTTATCTAAAAGCTCTTCAACAAGTTTTCTAATACCCTCAATTTCTATAACCTTAACACTCTTGGTATTTATAACCAAAGGCTGTTGATATCTCAAAGCTGTTTTTAGAATTTTTTCACTAAATCTATATAGCTCTTCATGTGGTGGGAAAGGATCTACAAGAGTAGATAGTCTAAATGGTATAGGCCTTAAACTCTTTCTATAAACAGCTCTACAAACCTTTTCAAAAAGCCTCAAAGCTGCTTTTCTTGGTGCAACAACATCTATCTTCCCATCTATATACCATCTAGAATAACAATATATGCATCTAAATGGACATATGGTATAGGGCTCTACCCTAAGAATAGTATAGCAAAGCGGTGAAATAATATTGGTTACATTTATCACAAGTTCTGGAATCTTCAACCACCTTAAACTGTCTAAGCTATATCTCTACCTGTAACGCTATTGCTCTACAAGTCTATAGCTTTAAACCAGAATAAATACCATTCCACTATAATCTTATATATATTTCTCTTAAATTCATTATCTCAACTTATCTATTATAGCATAACATGTTTTAATATTGATGGTTGATGCCACATATATAAAGCTGTTTAAGAAATATCTATTTGATGTGAAATGCAACCAAAGATAAATATCTATGATTTTGGCTACATAGATGTTGATGGTGTTGAATACAGTAGAGATATTGTTATATCGCCTACAAAGGGCGTTACTACAAATTGGTGGAGAAGAGAAGGACATAGAATATCTATAGAGGATGTTAAAGACTATCTTTTTGAACCCGTAGATCTAGTTATATTTGGAGTAGGTTTCTATGGAATGGTTAAAGTTGATGAAGATGTTATAGAGTTTTATAGATCTAGAAATATAGATGTTGTTATAAAGGATTCTATGAAAGCCGTTGAAGAATATAACAAAGCTATTGAAGCTGGAAAAAGGGTTTTGCTTTTCATTCACCTAACATGCTAGAACTAAAAATAGATGGCTAAATTTATTACTTCAACTCTTTTTCAATAAAAAGCTAAACAATATATAGCATTCATTTTTAAAGCTAGGCTATAGACATTTTAATAGCTTTTTGTAATGATATGGCAATTTTATTTATTTTCGATAAAGCTTATTACTATTATTAAGATTTAAAGTCTAGATCTCTATACTATTATAGATAATCTCATCTCTGTAATCTAGTATATATGGTTGTATATATTCTATAAGAAGAACTCCAATCATAAAATTAAACTATCTAATAGTTGTAATGTGTTCTCTTGAGTATCGCAAATTGGATAGGTTTTTATCCTCGGATTACATTCCTTAATATGTGTAGAGGTAGGAAAATGGCTGGAGACAAGCTTTCTAATCCATTTAAGTTTTATAGCCTAATACCTGCTGTAATAACCGTTTGTCCCTAGATGCTCATCCTCATCAGTTTATGTTTATTCGTTGCATCTAGGGACCTCCACCTCGCCCACAGGGACATGGGTATCCCTATGGGGTCATGGGTGGCTGTTGAGCCCAACGGCACTGAGCTCCCATCTACGGGTAGCCCCACAGGGCTTGGAGCAGTGCCCCCATCGCCACGGAGGGCTTTGAGCAGGAGGTTATAACAGGCCACGGCATCCCTATGCCAGAGCTCTCCTCCCGCACTGCACCTGCCGAGCCTGTTACCATCGCCGTAGACTATTCTCGCACCGTGTACTGGGCACAACCTAGATGTGTTTCTAGGGTTCACGTAGACCGCGGGAACTCCGTGCTCTCTAGCTTTCTCCACAATTATGTTCTGCACACCCTTGAATGAAGCTTGGTATATCCTGTATCTCAGTTGGTTATCCCTTACATGGTTAATCATCTCTCTAGCCGGGTTCCTGCCAAGCCCCTCCAAGACGATAGCATACTGCTTCTCCACAGCGACTCTAACGATAATGTTGGCGAGCTTCCACCTCAAGTCATTCTTTTTCCTCCTCTCCTTCAGCCTCCTAAACACCTTCTTCTCAATCCTAGAGTTTGCACCATATAGTCTATTGTATTTTTCTTGGATCCTCTTCCTCCTATAGTAGTAGCCCAGCACAATATCCCTGAATCCTGTTTCAAAGAGGTAAACACTCCCATCTATTAGAACAGCCACATGCTTGTGAAGTTCCAGCTCTACTCTAATCCATCCTTTATGTGTTGCTATCCGAATTGTTGTTAAACCATCAAATCTCCAGAGGTGGTCATCGAGTCAAATGCTTATACTTTTAACCTCTGGAATATCAGTCTTCGCTATTCCTTTCTTCTTTAGCTTGTTGAAGCTCTTAATCCTCGCTGATGCGTCCTGGCAGGCCGTATACACGTAGTGTGATGGTTGGTGTGGATAGATTCTCCTCAGCTCGCGGTACTTCAACGCTTTAAGCCTAGTGAAGCTTGTGATGCTACTTCTAACTGTAAATATTGTTAACTGCTCAACCATATTCCTATACATGCTCTCGAGCTCGATAAACACCTTAAACACTTTCCTCGGAAGTGGAGCTGACTTGACTACTACAGTCTTGGTTGCCTCCCTCACTCTTCTCAACCTCTTCTAAAAGCTTTTTGAAGCCGTTCACTAGCCTCTTTTCCCTATGGCTCCTCATACCATATAGCTTGCCAGAGAAAAACGTTACTATCTCTATCAATTCCTCTACAAGCTCTTGATATACGTCTTTGGGCTCCTCGCCAAAGACAACCTCAATTCTTACACCGTACTGCTTAAAGAAAAACTCTAGGTATTCAAAGCCAAACCTAGTCAATCTGTCTCTATACATGACAACCACGACATCAACCTGTCTATTCACAACGTAGTTGAAGAGCTTCATTAAGCCCTTTCTATCTGTTTTTAACCCGCTTGCAACATCGCTCAAGACACCAACCACCCTGTATCCTTTAGCCACGCAGTACTCTGTAAGGTATTGTATTTGCCTCTCTAACTCGCTTTTCTGGTCACTGCTAGAAACACGAACATAGATAACTGCACGAATCTCCTTACTGATCGGTAGACCCTCAGCTATTCTCCTAACCTCACTCTCAGGAACCCTGAACTTACCACCAGCAGTTCTAACCGCCTTGATCCTACCCTCTCTAACCCAGCGAGAAAGAGTAGAGTAGCTAACACCAAGACGCTGACAAACCTCCTTAGGCCTCAACAGCTTTTCCGAACTCTCTGAAATAGCTAACACCAGTGATAATAACAGAATCAGAGCTAATAAATTTAATCCGTAAACATCAACCACGAAACAGCCCTATCCTATAGTCAAACCTGAGACACATTTCTATCTCAGAGCCTCTTTTAATTAGCCGCTTCACTAATCTACTTACAGTAGTTTAAATCTCTACACCATTCATAGATAATCTGGTCTTCACTTTTATCACCTTCAATAAGTTGATATTCAGCATATCCACTTTTTCTAGTGTCTTTATCAAGCTTTACTTGGGCATATTCAACAGCTTTTCTAGTTGGATGAGAAACTATATCTATATATGCTCTTGCAATAGCTGCAACTGTTGCTTCTTGCAAAACTATAATCTGGTCTTCTAAAACTATAACAAGTCTCATATGTCTATGTCCAGGTGGTATAAACCCTACTATCTTTAAAACATCGCTATTTCTATAGATCTTCAAATCTTTAACCAAACTATAACACCAAATAAAAATCTGTCTCTCTCCTTATTACCCTATCCAATAGCTTTATACAACATCTAATCAAATAATCATTATCTATATAAAAATATGGAGTAGGGATTCAATAGATACACCACTCTTAAACTCTTCTACAACTAAACCAATTTTTAGCTAGATATATAGATTCGCTGCTATCTATATGGAATAGTGATGTCAACTAGAAAGAAGAGGTACCCGGAAATATCTATTGAAGTATATTCATAGCTCTTCTTATTGCTTCTTTAAAATGTTTGACTGCCAATAGAGATTTTATGGCTTGTATAAATGGATATTAAATGAATTAAGTGAAATATTCCTTGAAATAAATCTAAATATATTTATATCAATTCATATCTAAATTTATCATTCTTATAGATTATCCTAATGTTCTTAACCCAGCTATTGCTTTCCTCTGGATAATCCAATCTAAAGTGCGCTCCTCTACTCTCTTTTCGTATTAATGCTGAATATGCTACAGCTAGGGATGTGAGTAGAGTGTTTAATGTTTCTGAATATCTTACAACTTCATCATGACTTGATATTCTAATTTTATCTAGGTTTTCATAAATATCTAGCAACTCTCCGATACATTCTTTTAGTAAATCTTCATTTCTTATAACGCCTGCTTTAAGCCACATTACATTGCGTATCCTGCTTCTTACTTCAGATGGTATATATTTACCATCTTTTAATTTATATCTATTAAGAATATGCTTAACATCATCTTCAATATCCATCCCAATCTTTTCTCTAAATCTATTATCTATATAGGTTAGAATATTTTTAGCTACAATCTTAGCAGTAACTACACATGTTGTTAATGCATTACCCCCTAATCTATTAGCTCCATGGACACCACCCACCAGTTCCCCAGCTATATAAAGACCATTAATAGATGTCTCTAGATTTTCATCGATCTCAACACCACCCATAGAGAAGTGTGCTATAGGTAGAACTTTTATAGGGGATTTTAGGTTAAGTTTTCTTTTCAACTCATTAGCAAATAATGAAGGCTCATCTATATTCTCTTCAAGATACATATGCAATGCTCCATTAACACCATTGCCATTCATTATCTCTAACATTATGTATCTAGATAGCTTATCTCTATTAAAGCCTACTGCCTTGTCTAGGCTCTCTAACCCATATTTCATCACTATATCTTCACCTAATTTATTCACTAATCTCCCCTTTGTAAACGGAATCATGAAGCTAGGCTTTCCAGGCTCTGCAATACCTAGAGGGAAAAATTGTATAAACTCCATGTCAATTAATGGTATTCCTAATCTAAGACATGTTCCATGACCATCACATGTTAGTTGTTGAGGATTGTCACTTCTTATAAATACATTAGCAGCACCTCCAGTAGCCAACACAACAACTCTGCTATTAACTATTACATAGCTACCTCTACTTGTTATACATACAGTGGCTAAACTATTATCACTATTTCTAACAATGTCTAGCATATGGGTATTTTCTAACAATATGGTGTTGGGTCTGCTAAGCACATAGCTTCTAAGAGCAGCTATCAACTCTTTACCAGGAAAGAGAGGATCACTACTTATGACTCTTAAGCTTCCTCTAGAAACTTTAAACCTGAGCCCTAACTCCTTTAGAACATTTACACAACCAACAGACTCTGAAGCTATTAGCTCAACTAAGGACTTTTTATTGATATATCTACCACCTTCAATAAAATCCTTTATATATTCCTCGATAGAATAGCCATTAACAGGACATCGAAAAACACCAGCTGAATAATATGTTGAGGTTCCATGGCCTAAAGACGACTTAGAAATTATAGCAATTTTAGCTTTTTCTTTATTGAGTAGATCTAAAAAGTATATAGTTGATAATCCAGTTAAACCACTACCAACAATTGTTGCATCAGCTATAAAAACATTGTCTATAATTTTAAACACCATGCTGTTATTAGGTAGCAGAAATATTAATCTTTGTATCCCATTTAAATATGTTGAAACCAAATCAATGACTTAAAACATTTAAAGGTTATTAAGATAAATAATAGAAATGGTATATGAATAACATTTAAAATCTTTTGAAACAAATGTAATGTGTCTAGTTTTTTAGTTGGTGGTTAAAACGAGTTTAAGATATGTCCCAATACCATCTAGTTTAAATGAGTTAGCATATGATATGCTATTAAATATTACATCTTTGCCAAACGCCTCCATAAAAACGCAGAATGTTTCACACTATATACCTCTACCTATTCAATATCCTGTAATATCAAATGAGGTTATAGAGTATATTCTCTTAGCTATGGCTCTATCCCTTATCTTCTTTACAGTTATTCTGTATATTAGAAATATCTATAGAGAATCATCAAATGTTTTAATTACAATAGGTGAGGAAAAACTTTATGAAGCTATGCCAAGTGCTGAATATATATATACAGGTTTAAAGAAGATTCTAAGAAGATATTTCATAGTGTTGAGAAACAAGGCTAGATGTATAGGTTGTACACCAAGAGAAGTCCTACATAGACTTAAACTACATCATAGATTTGTTGAAGTTTATGAAGATGTTGTTTATGGTGATAAACAGAGAGAAGATGTTGAAGAAGCTATTAACGAGGTGAGAAGCTCTGAAGGGTAAACCAGTTCTCTTCTCAATAATACTGCTTCTTATATTAATATTTTCACAAACAAGAACCCCAATAACCCAGATAATAGAATATGACCCTCCATCTATATATAACCTTGGTCCTGGTGGAATAACAAAGTTCTTCTATAGCAAAGCACTTGAAAGAAAAATAAACATTATACATAATCTTCATGACCTTAAACTCTATGAGCCTCAAAGCCATGTATTGATGATCCTTAGCCCAGATAAAGACATAGAAGACATAGACTTTGTTTTCTCTTGGATTAGAGAAGGAGGTGTTGCTATAGTTGGTGATGAGCTAAACCATAGCATAAATATCTTTAAAACACTTGGTGTTGAATACTATGGCGATATAGCTGGAATCAATATAGCTAAATGTGTTATAAATAATAAAACCATTGATATTGTTATAAACGTTGCTAAAGCATTAATATCAACAAATATGGATGCTAAAACGATATGTTTTTATGGGTCAATGCCTATAGCCTATAACATTAGCTATGGAGCTGGATATATTGTTTTGTTGGGGGATTCAAGTATTGTTATAAATGAAATTTCTTCTTATCCTCTTTTAGCAAAAAATAATACAATGTTTATAGATATTGTTATTGGTGATAGAAATCTTATTATATATGAAGGGTCTAGGATATATACAGTGTTAGAGGCTCAGATAATCTCACAGATTATTAATGCGTTTCTAAATGGTTTGACAACAACATTGGCTTGGATAACCATTGGAAGAGGTGTCATTGGCATAGTAGAGTTTTCTATTGGTATAATAGCTATAGTGATGTTCTATACCCTTGTAGTTTTTGGACTTCAATCTAATCCAAGAAAATATTTAGGTGTATACACTCAAACAAGTAAAAAGCTTGTTAAAGATCTAAAAGAAAGCATTTTATCGGGTGTTAAGAAGTGGATGGAGATATAGAAAAGGTAAAGTTCTATAGCTTGATGATTGAAAAGGTCATTGATAATGTCCAGAGAAAGGTTATAGGTAAGAGAAAAGAGCTTGAGCTAATACTCGCAACACTTTTTTCTGAAGGACATGTCCTTCTAGAGGGTGTTCCAGGTGTTGCTAAAACACTTATGGCAAAATGTATAGCTATGTCTCTTGGACTAGACTTTAAGAGAATTCAAGCTACACCTGATATGCTGCCATCTGATATAATAGGGTTTCAGGTATTTGATGCTAGAGAGACAAGGTTTATATTTAAGAAAGGTCCAATATTTACAAATATACTGTTTGTTGACGAGATAAACAGAGCACCTCCAAAAACACAGTCAGCTCTTTTAGAGGCTATGCAGGAAAAGCAGGTAACAGTTGAAGGTACGTCTTATCCTTTGCCACAGCCATTTCTTGTTATAGCAACTATGAATCCTATAGAGATTGAGGGTACATTCCCATTATCTGAAGCTCAAGTGGATAGATTTTTATCAAAGGTTGTAATAGGGTATCCAACAGTTAATGAAACTATTGAGATTCTTAGCAACTATGAAAAGATATCGTTTTTGGAGGATATAAGACCTGTTTTAACAAGGGAGGATATCCTAGCATTGATAAAACTATCGAGAAGTGTATATGTCGAGCAAAATATACAGAAATATATAGCAACAATAGTTGAAGCAACGAGAAACCATAGATTCGTAAAGATTGGGGCATCTCCAAGAGGTGCTATAGCCTTATATCTTTTATCAAGGTCTATAGCTCTTATGAGGGGAAGAGACTATGTTACACCAGATGATGTAAAGTATGTAGCCCATGCCGCTCTCTCACATAGAATTATTTTAAGGGGTGAGGCAAAGATATCAAATGTTACACCAGATGATGTCATTGATAATATTCTTGAAAAGGTAGAAACCCCTTGAAGATAACACTCTATGGTGTTTCCCACATTATTTTATCTATTCTTGCAATTGTCTATGGCATAGCATTGAGAAACATATTTCTATATTCTATAGGCTTAGCCCTTATACTTATTTTTTATAAAGAGTATAAATCGTTTAATAGAATTAGGAACACAGCATCGAATCTGCTTGTTAGAAGATACTTTGACAAGACCATTGCTAGTGAACTAGATGAAATTGCTGTAACTATAACAATTGAAAACAAAGGATCAGATGCAATATCAAGGGCTTTAATCATTGATAGGGTTTCTAGATATGTAAAACCAAAGACTGATCCAATAGCAACTATATCTATACCACCAAATGCATCTATCAATATATCATATAGAGCTGTTTTGATGGCTCCTGGTACACATGTATTTAACGAAGTTGTTGTTATTGTTAGCGATTTTCTAGGCTATTTTACTGAAGAGTTTAGATATAGTGTTAGAGAGCATGTTGTTGCTTTGCCACTAGAACTTAGAGTAGGCTTAGATATGAAGAGTGTCCAAAAAGTTATAGGGGTTTACATCTCTGGAAAAGCTATTGGTGGGCTTTACAACATAGCTAATGTAAGAGATTACCAGCCTGGTGATAGTGTTAAGAAGATTATTTGGAGTGCATATGCAAAGACAGGTAGGTTAATGATACGTGAAGACTTTGGTGAGTCTAGAGCTAGGGTTTTGATTCTAATAGATTTAAGGTCTAGCTTCTGGCTTATTGGCGTTGAACCAAATACTCTTGCACATATCCATCTAAGATTTGCGAGATCTTTGGCTAGCCTTCTACTTAAAAGTGGTGTAGCTGTTGATGTTGCTATATGTAGTGGTTTAGTTCCTAAGATTATTACTTACTCAGGTAGCGATATAGAAAAGTTTGTATATAGAATATTTTCTCTTTTTGATGCTGGTGGTGGTTGTGAGTCATCTATTAGCGCATTTGCAGATATATCTAGCTATATCGAGAGAGATGCATCTCAATACAGCTTGGTATTGCTTGTTACAAACCCTATAGCTCTGTCTCTTACAAGCCCTGAGGATATAGCTGAGATTGGTAAAGTATTTGATAGGTTGTTGATCGTTATGCCTATGTTTAGATATGAAGAGTATATAGGTAGAGATGATATTGTTAAGCTTTTAAATGGTGTTGCCAACATGTTGAAAAGTTCTCTCATAGATATAGAGTTTGCTGAGGAAGGCTTTGAGGTTTCCTATGGTGTGTAAAGTGCTTGATCCATTAACATATATATCTATAGCTATTATTATAACATCTATGGTGTTGGACTATAGAACAAAAAGCGAGGTTTTACCTATAGCCTCAATCTCTTTATCGATAATATCAATAGTTTTAAATAATGCTATATGTTTGTTAATATCTATAGTAGCAATCCCAATATCTAGATCTATGGATCTTATCAAAATGAGAAAAACAGGTATAGAGGCAATATATCATCTGCTTCTTGATGTAACCCCAATAACACTTGCAATAATAATGTCTATAGTTGTTGCATTAGCAAGTGGAAGGGTTTTATTCATAGGTATGGATAAATGGAGTTCTCAAGTATTATTCTCGACAATAATTCTATTAATACTTTCATCAATTATAGAGCCATCTACAGATTTTATAGAGATTTTTAGCAAATGGCTTTTTATAAAAACAGATATAATTTCGAATACGTTGAATGTTATAGCACATGTTATAGGCTTTATAGTGGTTATAGCGTTTATGCAGCTAGAGATATATGGACTTATAGTGCTATTTATATGGATTGTCATGCTATTAGCTAGAAAAAGGGTTGAAAAACATCTAAAGATATTTATTGAATTAACCCCCTATATCATAGCTTTTCTTATCGCTTATATCAAAGGTGTTTAAATTTGCTAGGCATATAGAAATAAATTCTAGATTTAAATAAATGTTTGTTTGTGGTGTTTGATATGGATAGATTTAACGCTGTTTATACATCTATTTTGTTGGTTGGAGGACTAGCTTTTTTGTCTATATCACTATATTCTATATATATAGATAGATATATCCAGGCGTTAGCATCATTTGCTATAGGTTTAATATTGTTGAGTAGCTCAATAGCCTTATTTAGAGAATTAAAAGAGAAAAACAGCAAGTCTTTAAACGTAGACCACAAGAATTAGACTTAGGTAAAATATAGTGAAAAGCTATTTTAGAGTATTCTAATGTGATGTTTACTACAATTTATAAGATATCTCTTTACAATTGAAAGCCTCAACATCTATAGTGGAATTCCGAGGAAAGCTCGATAAATTCTCTTCAACATTTTTAAAGAAAAACTTTTAGAAATGTATATGGTATACGAATCAGGAAGCTCTAAAGGGATATAAAGATGTATATATCGAAAGAGGATTTGGATTGGGGTATAAAGCTGCTTTCTGATATGATTTCTATAGCAACTATTAATCCTCCTGGCAAAAACTTTGATGTATTTGCAAGATATATTTCAAATATTTTAAATGATATTGGTATGTTTGTTGATGTTGTTGAAGTGCCTAGAAATGTTGTTGAGGGTATCTGTAGAGAGTGTGTTGGTTATCCAAGATATATAGTTGTTGGTAGAGCTGGTTTTGGGAAACCTGTTATACAATTCAATGGACATTACGATGTTGTTCCCGCTGGTAGTGGGTGGAGTTACAATCCCTTTAAAGCTGTTATATATGATGGTAGGGTCCTTGGTAGGGGAGCTGTTGATATGAAAGGAGGTATAGCTGCTTTTATTATAGCTGTAAAGGTTTTTCTATCGAGATATAAAGATTTTAGAGGATCAATAGAAATAGCTCTTGTACCAGATGAGGAGATTGGTGGGGAAAGTGGATCAGGATATCTTGTTAAATACATCTCAAAACCTGATTATGCTATAATTGCTGAGCCGAGTAACTCTAGCTCTATTTGGATAGGTCATAAAGGAGCTTTATGGGGTTTTGTAGAGGTCTTTGGGAAACAGTCTCATGGCTCTACACCTTGGAAGGGGGTCAACGCATTTGAGTATATGGCTAAAATAGCTACAAGATTTGTTGAGGTATATAGAGATGTTTTAAAATCTAGGGTTAGCGTCTATGACTATGGTGTTGAAAGAGGAGCAATGCCTACTATAAATATTGGTGGTGAGGTAAAAGGTGGTGTAAAGATAAATGTTGTGCCAGGATACTATGCATTTTCATTTGATAGAAGGGTTATCCCAGAGGAGAAGCTTGATGATGTAGAGAAAGAGATTGCTGAGATAGTTAATAGAATCGCTATAGACTATCCAGAGATTCAGGTAAAGATCTCTATAACCAATAGACTTAACCCAGCTTTAACAAAACCAGAATCTATACTAGTAACAAAGATGAGAAAAGCAGCTAAAGCTGTTATAGGATTTGAGCCAAAGCTAACAGTTTGTGTTGGTGGACTTGATCTACATTACTATATAGAACAGGGAGTTGATGCAATTTCATATGGACCAGGCCCTGGAGAAAATGCCCATACAGTCGATGAGTATATTCTTATCGATGAAATCGAAAAAGTTGCTAATGTATATATAGCATTTCTAGAATCTATGCTTTTAAGCTAAGTGAAAAACAGTTTGAATCTTTTCAACAGTCTTTTAACCCATATCACAAAACACTACTTTAGGTCTGGATCTTCTCCCACCTTAAATAGCAATGATATAATGTTCAAAGAAAACCTTGTCCTTTATGACAAGAAGGAGGCTAGCCTTGCTTATTAATTTCTACTTCTATAGTTAAAAATGGTTAGATGCATATTCTTAGAAACGTTTAGAGCTAAATCTATAAGAAGAGAAATATTAACAAAGATTCCTGTTATTTGTAATTGAATTGAGGTTGGACTTAGATGCTAAAAGCTTTTATATTTGTGCACCTTTTATTAAAATAGGTGCGCATAAATGGTTAGTAGAGAGATGATTGAAAAGGCTAGAGATCTCCATGGACATATATGCCCATATCTTGTATTAGGGCTTAGAATGGGGGAGATAGCTTTAAAGATGATTGGTATTGAGAAAGCTGGTGTTAGAGAAAGTGTTGGTGAGGATATAGTTGCTATTGTGGAGGTCAATAACTGTATGGTTGATGGAATTCAAATTTCAACTGGATGTACATTTGGAAATAACTCTCTTATCTATGTGGATCTAGGTAAAAATGCATTTACATTGTATAGAAGAGGTGATAGAAGGGGTATAAGGATATATATAGATTCAGAGAAGCTGAGATCTAGATACTTCTCTGAAGAGGCTTTAGAGTTATTTAAGAAGGTTGTTGTTGATAGAAAAGGAGATAAGGATGATATTGAGAAACTAGAGAAGCTATGGACAGAAATAGGATATAGATTAGCAGATATACCTGAGGAAGAGTTTTCTATTCAAGAAGTTGAGATTGTTGAAGATATTGAAAGAGCACCAATATTTGAAAGCATTCGATGTTCAAAGTGTGGAGAACTTGCAATGGCTACACGCATAATATATATCGATAGCAAGCCTTACTGCTTTGCATGTGCTGGTAGAGAAGGTTTAGCTGTTGTTGGTAGAGGTATTGTGAATAACTTTAGACTTCCATATAGATTGGTGAGAAAATGAGGCTAAATAAAATAGCTATAGCACTTATAGTACTAACCATAGCTATTACAGCATCTGTCATATATTTCATATATATACCTATATATATGTATAGGGGTTTGGAACCCGGGGGTGTTGCTAAGGAACATATATATATTGTTGATATAGCTAATAGATCTGTCAAAGTTCCTAGAAATCTAAGTAGAGTTGTAGCCATTGGCCCAGGAGTTCTAAGACTAGTCTCTTATCTAAATTCTATAGATGTTATTGTTGGTGTAGAAGAGATAGAGCTGAGTGGTAGGCCGGTTGGTAGAGACTATGCAATGGCTTACTATGAAAAATTTAAAGTTCTTCCAATTATAGGTGCTGGAGGACCTAGAAGCACACCAGATCCAGAAAAGCTAAGAGCTGTGAAGCCGCAGCTCATCATAATGTCTAGGCTGTATGCCGATCTCTATGACCCTGATAGACTTGCTGAAGAAGTTAATGCATCTGTTCTTGTTATTGACTATGGAGCTGCAGGTTATCTAGAGATAGAGTCTTTGAAAAAAGCTTTTAGAATTCTTGGAAAAGCTTTAAATAGAGAGGAGAGAGCTGAAGAGCTATGCAGATATATAGACTATATAGTTAGTGATCTATATAATAGAACACATGATATAACTAAGAGACCTAAGGTTTATATAGGAGCTATATCATATAAAGGTGCACAGCCATTTACATCAACACAAGCAAGATTTGCGCCATTGTTGCTATTAAATACACAATCCATAGCAGATTCTATATCAAGTAAAGCTGGGTTTATTACAGTAGACTTTGAATATCTAGTTAAAGAGCAACCTGATATAGTATTTATAGATGAAAACAATTTAAATGTTGTTTTACATGATTTTCAAAAAGATTCATCAAAATACTGTGCTCTTAAGGCTTTTAAAGATGGTAAAGTCTATGGCGTATTGCCATTTAACTGGTATCACACAAATATCGCTACAGCACTTGCAGATGCATACTTTATTGGCAAGACTCTCTATCCAGATAGATTTGCCGATGTAGACCCAATTTCAAAGGCTGATGAGATATTTCAGATGTTTGTGGGGAAGAGGCTATATAGCATGTTTATTGATGGGGGTTACCAAGGGTTTGTAAATCTCTCTGAAATGTTTAGATGTGGCTAAGGTGGTTGATATAAATACAATAGAGAAGATATTTAGATTAAGAATATTTTTTCTAGCTGTTTTATCTATTGTTTTGATTATATTGATTCCCATCTCAATATCTATCGGGGTATATAAAATAGGTTTTATCGACTTAATCAAGTATATATTTCTTGGTGGTTTAGATCTTGAGGCAAAGTCTATACTTTTTTTAAGGTTTAGAAGAGTTTTATCATCTATTGTAGTTGGTGCTATTCTTGGTTGTGGAGGAGCTGCTATACAGTCAATTCTAAGAAATCCAATGGCATCACCATTCACCTTAGGTATATCTTGGGCAGCTGCATTAGGTGTTGCAATAGCTCTTTTAACAGGTATAGGCGGCGTTGCTAGTCAGTGGTTTCTATCTTTTTTAAATCCATATATAATACCTCTATTTGCTTTCTCCTTTGCACTTATTCAAGTAGCTATAGTTCTTCTACTTGTTTATAGAGCGGGCATGAGTGAAAAAGCTTTGATTCTAGCTTCTATCGCTATGAGCTTCTTCTATCAAGCAATACTTTATTTCATTCAGTACTTCTTTTTAAACGAACTTCAAGTAGCCTTAATTGTTTTTTGGACTTTTGGAGATATTGGTAGAGTTGGATGGGTAGAGCTCTATATACTTCTCTCTACATTGTCTATAGTCTCTATATATTACATCTTGAAATCCTATGACTTTGATCTTATGCTTTTAGGCGATGACTCTGCAGCGTCCTCTGGTATAAATCCAAAGAGATTTAGATTAGAAGCTGCTATAGTTACAGCGTTTGGAGCCTCGATTTCAACAGCATTTGCAGGTGTTATAGCTTTTCTATGTCTAGTAGCACCGCATATTGCTAGACTCATTATAGGCTCCTCTCATAGATATCTAATCCCTACATCAATGATTATAGGCTCAATTTTGCTTGTTGTAGCAGATATTATAGGTAGAGGTATAACCTATGTAACAATACCTGTTGGAATAACTATTTCATTCATAGGATCGCCACTTCTTCTATATCTTCTTCTAAGGAGATAGCCATGGCTATTATAAAAGTAGATGATATTCATGTATACTATGATAGTTTAAAGGTGTTAGAAGAGGTATCTATAGAGATTAATGAGGGAGATATTGTATCTATTCTAGGTCCAAATGGATCTGGAAAAACGACGCTTTTAAAAACGTTAGATGCTATTCTAAAGCCATATAAAGGATCTATATATATAGACATGAAAAATATATTAGATATTCCACGTAGAGAACTGGCAAAGATTATAGGCTATGTTCCACAGACAATAGCTTTCTACCCAGGGTTGAAAGTTATAGACTTTGTTATAACTGGTAGAAGACCATATATAGAATTTTCACCGACTAAAAAAGACTTTGAAATTATATATAAGGTGTTGAAGGAGGTTGATATAGAGTATTTAGCAGATAGATATCTATCACAGCTAAGTGGTGGAGAGCTTCAAAGAGTATTAATAGCAAGAGCGTTAGTTGCACAGCCAAAGATACTTCTTTTAGATGAACCGACATCAAATCTAGATATAAGATATCAAATAGAGGTGTTAGAGCTTATAAAAAGATTGAGTAGAGAAAATACAACAGTTGTAATGGCTATTCACGACCTTACACAAGCATATAGATACTCAGATAAAGTGATTCTTCTTAAGAATGGCAAGATATTTTCTATGGGTAGACCTGAAGATGTATTAACACCTAAAAATATAGAGATGGTATATGGGGTAAAAGTAACTGTGTTAAGTAGTGAAAAAGCTGTTATACCTACAATGGTATAGCTTTAGATAATAGATTTCTTTTATAAAAATAAATGATCTATAAAAATATCTCGAATAAATTTTTAAACAAGTGGATTATATATTTACTATTGTAGGTCTATATGCCATGTCTATATATACAGAGCTTCTCTATCAATATGATAGCTATTTAAAGGAATTCGAAGCTAGGGTTGTAGATGTTTTTGAGAAGGGTATTGTTTTAAATAGAACAGCATTTCATCCAAAAACAGGTGGGGTTGCTAATGACCTAGGCTTTATAATAGTTAATGAAAAGAGGCTAGAGGTTGTAGATGTATATATAGATAGAGATAGAAAAGCTGTGGTTCACGTTGTTAAAGACTCTTTAGAAGATATAGAGATAGGAGCTATTGTTAAAGGTGTTATTGACTGGGATAGGAGATATAGATTAATGAGGCTTCACACAGCTGCACATATACTTGCAGCTATTATGTATAGAGACTATGGAGCTCTTATAACAGGTGGTAACATAGAGCCAAGCTATGCATATGACGACTATGGTTTAGAGAGATTTGATAAGAAAATTTTTGAAGATGTTATTCTAAAAGCTAATGAAGTTGCTAAACAGGGTATAGAGGTAAAGATATACTGGCTTAAAAGAGATGAAGCTTTAAAGATACCTGGTATCATAAAGCTTGCAGAGAGAATGCCCCCAGATGTAGATTCTCTAAGAATTGTTGAGATACCTGGTATAGATATCCAAGCAGATGGAGGACCCCATGTAAGAAACACAATAGAGATAGGGGAGATAGCTATGGTTAAAGCAGAGAATAGAGGCAGAAATAGAAAAAGGTTATACTATACTGTAAAACCGTAGAGTGAAATTCGTCTTTAAAGTAAGAGAATTAGTATATCTTAAATGTTATATAGCGCCTGTTAAACCAAGTATCAACCCTATTGCTGCGGCTATTAATATTAGAATTATAGGGTCAATATTAAGTTTTACAACAGCTATAAATACAGATAGAGCTATAGCTAACGTTATTATTGATTGGACTATATTTAGCTGTTTAAAAGCACCTCTTATAACTACTATAAATGCAGATGCGATTAACCCTACTACAGCAGCTCTAATACCAAATAATATACTTTTTGTAACTATATGGTGATAAAATTTAGATAGTATTGTTGCTATAGAAAGTATTGCTGTAAATGCAGGTGTAACAATTCCTATAGTAGCTATCAAAGCACCGATAACACCTCCAAGTTTATAGCCTATATATGTTGCAGAGTTTATTGCTATAGGACCTGGTGTAGACTCTGCTATCGCTATTAAATCTATAAACTCTTCTTCTGAAAGCCACTTATTTCTATCAACAACCTCATATCTTAGAATAGGAATCATAGCATATCCGCCACCAAACATAACAGCACCTATCTTTAGAAATGTTATAAACAGTATAAGAAGCATATATAGATCCATACAACTACACCAAAAACATCAGCTTTTAACCGTTTTCATCCTCAGCAATATCTTAGCTATTTCAACTACATCATCCATGTTATAGGCATAGAATGTTGGCTTTATATCAATTTCATTACATCTTCTCCAGCACATAAGTATAGATATAGCTCCTAATATATTAGCTGGAGCTATATCATATTTCGTGTCTCCAACCACCATAGCTTCTCTAGGCTCAATACCAATTCTCTTCATAGCTTCAAGAAACATATCTGGCTCAGGCTTTCTCTTAACAACCTCATCGCTCCCAACATATGCATCAACAAGGCTATATATATTGGTCTTTTTAAGCACAGCTTCTATAGTTTCTCTACTAGTTGAAGATGCTACAGCTATCTTCAACCCTAATCTCTTAAGCTCTTTAATACCATCTACAACACCCGGAAAAGTCTCTATACCATCGATTTTACTAAGATATATCCTTCTCTTAGCATCTGCTAAAATCTTTGCCTTAGCCTCATCACCTGTTATTATATATGCTATATCCTCGGCAGCTAACCCAACTAAATCTCTAATTAAATCAGCCATAGAGTTGCCCATCTTTATGGATATTCCAAGCATTCTACATGCCTCAATCCATGAAATCAAATGGATATTAACACTATCAACAAGAGTTCCATCGAGATCAAAGACAATACCCTTTACTATAGCTTATCACCTATTTAAAGAGATTAATGAGCTTAAAATTAATAAATTTTGATACTTTTCATTAAAAAGTCATGTTCTTCATAGAGGCTGAAGCTATTAAAACATAAAAGTTCTGGAATTGTTGGTTAGGAGTCGAATTTATGAACTGCTTACTATAATTTTGCTTCTTAAAGCGTTTCCCTCCCTGCCTAAGCAATGAAAGCTCTGCTCTAAGCCTAGGTGGGCTAATTAGATGGGGGTCTTGTTCCACTTGGCTCAATAGCCATCTATAAAACACAGAGGTGTATAAAGCCCTATGGGGATGGAGAATTCTCGATGCAACATAGATAAACATGAAGTGATAAGGATGAACATCAAGAGTTGAATGGTTGAATAATATTGCATCTATTTTTCAATTGGTAAAACATTGTGTTGAACTAATTAGTGATTGTATGCTGTGAAGAATACTCTGCTAAGCTATATATAGTTTTAGCTATCTTCTCTAAACATGTGTTAAAGATATGATCTTTAGCTATCATAGTAGGGCTTCCTTTTCTAGCTATTATATGTTCAAGCTCTTCACCATTTTGTGTTTTAATAGCCTCTGTTTTAATGATTATATCTGCGACATGTGTATAGAATCTATATAGATCTTCTTGATAAGAACCAAAAATAATTGTGGTAAGACCTAATTTTCTAAAGTAGAGCATTAGATTTAATATTAAATCTCCGTAGTTTTTAACATATTCTTCGGTGTTGCCCATAGCAGTAAAAGATGTTCCTAAAATAGTTATTACATATGGTTTTATTCTTTGAACAGACTCTAAAGCTATGTGGTAAAGCTCATCTGATATATGAGCAGCAGGGCTATAAGCCTCTATAACAACATAGTCTTTAAGAACATCCTTAACCTTGTCAATCGATATATTAACCTTTAGATATCTTTTAATTGCCTCGGCTATTCTATACCATATATATTCAGATGAAACTTCATAGCTTATAATTAAAAGTTTAGCTTTATTGATTATAGCAGCAGCTATTGCTATTAATAATTGTGGTAGTGGAAACAGATGTGGGGGGTAGCTAACATAAATAGCTTCTCCACTATATATAGAGTGTAGAAAATCTTCGATTTCTCTACATGGCAATCTAACAATATTTGATATATTTGGCGATGGTATCTCAGCTAGTCTAAGTGGTATATATGCTTTTATACCATAGCCCTCAGATATAGTGAAATATATTTTTGCAGCTGATATTGGTGCACCTCTAGCCTTTCTAATCTCTAACTCTCTACGCAAAAGCCTTCCAACAACGCTATGTCTCATTACTAGTATTGCATCTGCAATAAACTCTATATCTCCAAGTCCAATCCTCTCTCTAGCTAAAGGTATCTCAGCTATTAAAACTGCTAAGCCATTGATAAGCTTTGGAAGCTCAAAAAAGAAATTCTGAAGCACTGCCCTAGCTTTAATATCACTTTTAAGAATCTTTAAGATAGGCGTTATAGAATCGACAACAATAATGCTGGGGTTAAATTCCATTATATTTCTATTTATGATATTTATATAGATTTCTGATATAGACTCCTCAGCAACTGTTACTGGAAGTTTAATAAATCTTAATAGACCCTTACCCTCAACATCCTCTAAATATATTCCAAGCCTCTTCATATTTCTATACAGCTTCTCCTTATCTTCTTGAAGAGATATATAAAGACATTTATAGCCATTTAAAGCATTTCTATAGCATATAGTAGAGGCAAGAGTTGTTTTACCAGAGCCAGGATGGCCAGCAACAACAAGTAGAGTGTTTGCATCTAACGCACCTCTAAGAAGTTCATCTAAACCCTCAACACCAAATATAAACTTCATACCAGCTTAACCTATGCAACATTTCTTACTATTGTTTATAACTCTTATCATCTATTATACATACTTTAAACTATATATGCTAGAATTTATAAATCTTATAGTTTATTTTTTACCGCTTGTCTGATTATAGAGAAGGTTCTGCAGAATAGCTTTTCTATTTAAACCTGCATTCTTTTTTGTTTAACACTTAATTAAGAGTTTCTTCAAAGTTGTAAGAAGCTTTATAGAGTTTTCATCATCTCTTCATCAAAAATAGCTTTAGTTATAGCTATCAGTGTTTATCCGGTTCAATCATATTTCATTGCCATCGCCACTCATCATCATGATAATATTTATTTTATCTTCCTCTTATCTTTTTATACTCATCAATAATCTTTACAGCTGAGCTTGTTCCAATTATATCAGCACCTATTAAAAGCATAGATATAGCATCTAATGCACTTCTAATACCACCAGCAGCTTTAATTTTTACTCTTCTGTCTGCAGCCTTCCACAATATATATACATCATGTAATGTTGCTCCCCCTCCTAAAAACCCTGTTGATGTCTTTACATAATCTGCACCAGCCTTAGCAACTATATCTACAGCTTTGATTTTTTCTTCATCGCTTAGCAGAGGAGCTTCTATAATAACCTTTACAACACCATTGTACTTCTTAGCAACCTCAACAACAGATCTAATCTCTTCATATACATAGCTATAGTTTCTAGATTTAAATGCCTGTATATTCATAACAATATCAACATCATTTACACCAGAGCTAAATAGCTTTTCAGCTTCAAAGACCTTTACATCTCTAGTTGTATATCCATTTGGAAAACCAACAATAGATGCTATACATATATCTCTAACACCACTATTTAGAAGCTTTATAGCTTGGTAGGGTGATAGAACAAGGCACCTAAATCCATATTTCTTTACATTCTCTACATAGCTCATTAAAACACTATCATCTACATCAACCTTTAAAAGTGTATAGTCTATTACACTAGCCAGCTTTCTTTCATCAACCTCCTCAAAAAACTTATTGATATATTTATGAAAGCTCATTTTAAACACCTTTGATATATATATATTGCAAAACTATTAAGAGCTTTATAGAAGTTAGATATCTGATATAGTTCTGTCATTGGTATAATCTTGTTATCTGCTTTAATGTATTGATGTGGAGAGATGTTTATAGAAATCTTAATAACCCTAGCGATTGCTATAAATATGGGGTTTTCAATGGGTTTTGAGCCTATAGTGTACAATGTTATTAGTATTGTTATAGTTGTTTACTTAGCTGTATCCATACTCTATATAATTAGATTAGTTAAAGGGCCTACCATACCTGATAGAGTACTTGCTTTAGATGCTTTAAGCTATGATCTTGCTGTGTTTATGGCTCTACTAGCACTTCTCTTACGTAGACCTGTAATAGCTTCAGGGCTTATTGTCTTGACTCTATGGATATATGCCATAGATATCTATATATCTAAGTATATTGAGGCTAGGGAGATGGGTGAATAGATTGGAGGCTCTATTTATCTTCATAGGGCTTACAATGATTGCTATAGGGGCTTTTTTCGATATTGTAAGTGGTATTGGTGTTTTAAAGCTTCCAAACTTTTTTACTAGAATCCATGCAGTAACTATTGGTGCTGTTGGTGGCTCTGTTCTTCCATTGATAGGAGTTGCAGTAGTTTCACTGGCATTTAAAGATCTTGGTATACAGAGATTCTATTTAGCAGGTGTATCTATAGCCGGTGCTATATTCATTTTAATACTTGCTCCAACTGGTTCACATAGCTTAGCTAGAGCTGCGTACATGATGTGTAAAGCACCTAGAAAGCCATTGGTATATGATGCTTTAGAAAGCAGTAGAAGAGAGGCTAAATGTCCATGACGCCTTCTATTATTCCATATATAGTTATAGTTTATACATCTATACTATCTGTTTTTATATCATATCTAGTTGTTAAAGAGCGTGACCTTCTTACAGCCACACTTCTTACACTTGCCCAGGGAGTATCATATACATTGATATATTATTTACTGATGGCTCCGGATCTCGTTATAACATATATACCTGTTTCTGTAGGTGTGGTTCCACTTTTATTATTTTTACTCATTAAAAAGACAGAGAGGTTTGAGAAATGAATAGAAAGGATATAGCTTTAGGACTTTCTCTAGCATTTATGGTACTTGCAATCTCCATTGTTATTAGCATAGAGGGTATAGGACCTATAATACCTATAGATATAAGAGGTCTTGGAGCATCATATCTATGGAATTCATATAATCCATGGAACACCACATTAACATCCTTTTCATTAAATGCTGTAACAGCTATTATATGGGATTACAGAGGACTAGATACATTCTATGAAACAGCAGTTTTATTTGCATCTATAGTAGCTATATTAATGGTTTTAAGAGGATATATAGAGGTAAAAGGTTTAGGTGTCAAAGGTCTTTCTGATATCACGAAAACAGCTACAAAGATAATTCTTCCTCTTATAGTTACATATGGATTTGCAACTGCTGTTCATGGACAGATAACCCCTGGTGGAGGTTTCCAGGGAGGAGCTATAGCTGTTGTAGCATCTACATTGATAATTGCTGTTCTCTCTATAGAGTATATCTATGAACTTGGAATAAGCTCTTCAAAGCTAATGCTTTTAAGAGTCTTTGGATTTCTAGGAATTATAGCAACATCAATATCCCTAGCTATCATAGGGATGTTAATAGGTGTAGATACCTATATATTTCAAAACATGGCAAAAGAAAACAGTTTATCTATGCCTATAAACTTCCTTGATACAACATTAGCTGGCTCTATATTTATATTCAATTTATTTGAATTTATAATCGTATTCTCAGGACTAACATTTGCATTGATAATGCTAACAATTAGGGAAGAAGAGCTTAGAAATATAGATACTGTTGTTGAGGTATATGAGTGAAGAATATATTATTTCGCTTGCATTTAGAACTGCCATGATATCTTTCGTCTTCAACATTGCAGTAGCTTTATATGGGATATTTTCAAGACCATCTCTAATAAAAAAGCTGTTGTGTTTAATAATATTTACAGATTCAATAAACATATTTGCAATATTTATAGGTTTTCGATATATTCCAGGTTTATATCCATCACCACCAATACTTAGCGATATCCCTACAACAGTTAAAGATATTCAAACTTTTGTTACTGTTTCAGTAGATCCTCTTCCACAAGCACTAGTACTCACAGCTATAGTTATAGGATTAGCTAGCTCTATGTTTCTAATAAGTCTTATTCTAATGTACTACAGACACTATGGCACAACAGATATACATGTATCTGAAGAGGTTGAGAAATATGAGGAGGATATTGAATAAACTGTTAATTTCTATAGCCATATTTCTTTTCTATATAATCTCTATAGGCACTCTAAAAATGTACACAATCTTCTTTGGAATTATAATATCTATAGCTATAGCTATTATAGTTGATAAGATGTTGATTATTAGCAAAACAATTGAATTGAGAGACGCTATAAAGATTGTCTATATTCTAAAATATCTACTCTACTTCATATACTCTGAAATTAAATCCCATATATATGTAACAAAGATGATATTCATGAATAATAGAATAAGGCCTGCAATAATTGCTATTCCATATACTACAGAAACAGACTATGGTATAACACTCTTAGCACTCTCTATAACAAACACGCCAGGCACTCTTACGCTACATGTAGATAAAGCTGCAAAGACTATGTATATACATTGGATAGATGCATCAACATTAGATGTTTCAAAAGCTAGGAAAATCATTTCAGAAAAATTTGATGAGCTTGCAAAAAAGATTTTTGGTTGATTCGATATGGCTTTTCTACTAGGGTTTCTACCAATATATCTAATAGGCATCTCTATATCTATGCCTTTAATCTCGTTTAAAGTTAAAGACAGAAGGGTATATGGTGTATTCTCTATAGCTGCAGGTTTGATAGCCTTTATATCAAGTCTCTATATATTTTTCTTAGCAATAGAAAAGAATGTTATTATCTATAGATTTGGAGGGTTTCCTCCACCTCTAGGAATTGTATATATAGTTGATGTGGTTAATGCATTTCTAGGCTCTTTATCAATGTTTATGCTGTTTATCACATCTATATATAGTATGTGGATGATAACATCTAGATGGCTTTATCTATACTACACTCTATTGTTTCTAATGGGGGCAGGCTCTATCGGATGTCTATATACAGGCGACATATTTAACTTCTTTGTCTCACTAGAACTCTTAGCAATATCATCATATGCACTTACAGCATTCTATAGAGATAGCCCTAGAGCTATTCGAGCGGCATTAAGATACGCTATATCAGGCACCATAGCAACATCTCTATACATCCTCTCAACATTTATTATATATGGTGCTTTCGGCACTCTAAACATGGCTGATATAGCTCTTAAAGCACGGAACCCAGAAGCTATAACACCTTTTACAGGTATTGTTTTTGGAGAGATTGTCATATCATCTAAAGTAGCTCTATCACTTATGATATGGGTCTTCCTCTTTAAATCAGCTATATTTCCTCTAAATTTTGCATGGCAGCCATATGCCTATAGCGAAGCACCAACACCAATAGCCGCAGCATTTACAGCTATAGCAGATACTGTTGGTTTATATGGGTTAATAAGAATTCTATATACTGTTTTTGGATACGATAGTGTTTTATCAGATTTTAGAGTATCTATGCTAGGGATTCTCCGAATAATAGCTATTATATCAGCATCTATTGGAGCACTACTTATGTGTATTCAAAGAGATGTAAAGAGGTTTATAGCCTATAGCACTATGGTTCAACTAAGCTTTGCTCTTTTAGGAATATCCATAGGTAGCCCAGAGGGGGTAGCCGCAGCTATGCTCCATATATTATCTAATTCAATAGGAGATGCTATACTCTTCTATTTAGCGGGGCTGGCTATAGTTGAATGTGGAAGAGAGCTTAAATGTCTAGCTGTTTTAAGGTCAAGAAAAATATTGGTTATTGTATTTAGCGGTGCTATTCTAAATCTATTTGGAGTTATACCAATTTTTATAGGATTTTGGAGCAAAGCTTTTCTAGTTTTATCATGTATAAAGTCTAACATGGTTCTATATACAATACTAATATTAATAATCTCCGGCATAACCGCGATAGGATATTTCAGAGCATTATATAGATTAATAGCGTCAAAAAATATTGTATTGCGACATGACCCAAGAATTAAAAATGTTGCAATACCATATATTACAGCATTATCTCTATTCATTTTATCTATATCGCTAGGTATAGCCTTTATTTTATATAGACCATTAATAGATTTTGCTATAGACATGGGATTCAAAGCGTTGAATAATTATAACATATATATAGCTACAACACTTACTACTATTAATAGATAGCATTTTAATTGCATCTCAATGTCTATCTATCAATAGAGTGGGATAGCTATGGAGATGAGCGATATATATAGATATATTGTTTCTATGGTATCTATATCTATAATTCTCATCGGAGATTTAAAAGCTGGAGGTAGGAGTACAAGGATTTCAAAAATATTTGGATTCTTAATCTTTATTCTACTATATTACTTTACCAATTATAGCTTATTTCAAATAACTCTTCTTCTAACCACAATTATAATTTCTCTAATAATATCCCTCTATACTGTTAACTACTCAGAGTTAAAATATGGTACAAATTCTCTACAATTGCTAGTAGATGGGCTTGCTATATCTATAATAATGACTCTAGGTTCTAGATATCTTTTAGAATTCATAATGTTTTGGCTATCATCAGAAATAATAGGGTTTCTTGCAATAGCCTACGACGCTTTAGTAGGTGTTAATATGCCGGCAATGAATGCCTCGATAAAATATTTAATTTTCTCGATGATCCCAACAGATATAACACTATTTATGTTGTTAGCATTAACAAACTTTGAAAACATGTTAACTATGCCAATAACTGGATTAAGTTTTGATCTATCGCCATCTATCTTAACAGTTATTGCATTTCTTGGCTTTATGGCTAAAGCAGCTATTGTTCCTCTACATTTTTGGCTACCTGATGCACATTCCATGGCACCTTCACCTATCTCTGCCTTCTTATCAGGTATAATGGTAAAGATGGGGATATATGGCTTTACAATTCTAACATACTCTAAATTAAATATAGATAGTGCTTTCTCAATGCTACTTATATTTGGGCTTTTCACAGCTATATATGGAGCTCTTCAAGCGATATATCAACGTGATATCAAGAGACTTTTGGCATATAGTACAATATCCCATACAGGTACAATAGCTATATTTATAGCATTCTACATTAAGTTGCTAGACCCTGTATTCATATATGCTGTAATAGTTTACTCATTAGCTCACGCACTATATAAAGCCGCATTATTTAGCGATTCTGGTTTTATTGAGGTATTGACACATGATAGAAATATTGATAATCTTGGCTATATATATAGAATTGCACCTATAGAATCTCTATCAGCTATGATATCAATTCTATCTATTTTTGGAATGCCACCAGCCATAGGCTTTCTTGCAAAGATACTAGCATTTTCATCACTTCTCCACTACATTGCTAAAGATTGGATATATCTCTTTACACTTACAATAATATCTATAGAGATTTCTCTATCTATAATATATAGTACAAAATATCTTTCAGCACATATAAAGCTAGGTAAAGAAATAGATAATTTCAGCAACATTAATTTAAAAGCATTAAACTTAATACCCTATGTCTTACTATTATCTATAGCATCAATAGCTCTAACACCTATAGCATTTACAATCTATGGCGGAGATGTGGTATCAGCAATAAAAATAGATGTCTTGCTTATTTATATAGCAACTATACCACTACTTATCTTCATATTAATAGCTCTATATACAAGCTTTAAACAAAGTATATTGTTGAGAAAACAATGAACTTTGCCATATATCTCTATGCAATTCTTATAACAATAACCTCTATATATCTATCTAAAATATATGGAACAATAGACGAGTATATCAGAAAAAAGGTATATGGAATATATGGAGAAAACAATAGAGATTTTCAATATAATTATAACATTGTTATCTTTCTAACATATATAGAGATAATTATATTGATTTTAACAATATACATCAATTCATATGCATATATTGCCAAAGATATCTATGCTTTAGAACTAGCTATAAAGCTTATAATAATAGAATTATCAATATTAGCACTACATACATTTATAGTTGGTAAAAAATTAAGTGGAGCTATAATCTGTTCCATACTACCTATTCTAACATCAATCTATTACTATATATATTCAACCCATAGCTACATCTCATCAATTTTTCTCATTCCTATACTCTATACCTCAATCATCCTTCTATGGATCAGCTTTCATTGGTTTAACCCATATACTCTCTACATACCTATTATTGGAGATATCAACATTATTTATCTCCAGAAATACACAGTTCTATACATTACAGCTGTAATTTATGTAAATATCATCTCGCTTTATATGGATATTATCAAGGTGTTAGCTCCTCTGATCTCTATACCATTTATATGGATTGCAACTTCATTTCTATCTAATTTTTTATTTATTAGCTTAAGGATCACAAATATTTATGTAGGTTTCATAAAATTTATATCTATAGCTTCACTATTTAGAAGAAAGATGTATATACCTATTGTTAACAGTAGTATTGGTCTATATATAAAATCTGTGATAAATAGATTTCTCCTATTTTTAAAAGTAGATATTAGTAGAATTGAAGAAAAGATAAATAAATTTGCTTTAAATATTTCTAAATTAAACAGATATATAGATCTTAATGGTATTGAAGCCAAGGTCGGTGACAAAGCTACGATGAGCATATATAACATATTGGTATCTATTATCAAAATAAATATAAGGATTGAACAAGGCGTACTCAAATTGATAAGATACAAAATACTTCACTATATAAATTATATTCAAAGATCTTTTGAACATTCGCTAATAGTCCTCTCCCTTATACTTGGATTCCTTATGCTAATAGCCATATTGATATATATCTTCATTACATCTCCACCATTTTAAACAATTCCACTAATTATTTATACTTAAGGAAATGAGTACAAAATACTTCTCAACGTCTTTGCAACATAGTAATGGAGCAAAATTGTGAAATTTGTAACGCTGTAATCTAATTCATTGATTACAATTTAGTCTTTAAAAATATTGAAATCTTCTCTATATTTTATACAACCTTTGAAAAATGCTCAATGCTTTCTAACGCCTCTTCTACATCTTTTAACGCTTTTTCAAAGTCATTGGGATCAGGTAAAGAGTTTGCTGAAATTACAATATAGCTATCCTCTGATATATCTATTCTAGCATAGTTATAAATTGAAATGCTGCTTTTTAATCTCGATAACTCTTGTATTGTAGATAAATCATTTCTAAATCTTGCTATTCCTTCACTTTCTATGTAGATCCCATATGGCTCTATAGAAATGGATATAGAATATCTTCTCTCTCTATCCATTTTATATGCAACTAACACCTTTTCCCCACTTCTTAGAGGTGTAGCCCATCTATAACCCCTCTTCATCAGCACCTCTACATATCTATCAAACATTGTATCAGGTGTATGTTCTTTTACATCTACATCAAAAACCTTTTCTATACTAGATAAAACATTGATAGGATCTACCAGATTTCCTATATGGATTACAGGTGTATATGAATGTGAAAAGCCATAGAAAATACATATAGCTTTACCTGGAGGCCAATAATACACACCACCTCTATAAACCTTATACACCAAATCTTCTCTGCTATATCTTAACTCTATCGGTGTTGAGAAATATATTTCATGTTTCCAAATATTAATTTTTGAACTGAATGGAACTACACTTCTAATTGCATCGACATATCTATTGATATCGACAACAATAGATGATTTCAAATCTCTAAAAACAATTTCTAAAAACATTAAAACACCATATTAAATAGCATATAACCTCTAAATAAATTTTACCTATATAATATGTTAATATAAAGCTTTGTAGTAGAATACCTCGCTAGCAATATGAATCTATATTTATAGAGTCGAAATAGATATATAGATGCCTATAATTTGATAATAGTTTAAGGAGATAAAACCTTGTATTGTTCTTTATCTTTAGTTTGATATAACTGAGTTAATGGTATAACATATAATTTAACTGTTTTCACAGCTATTCTAAGACAATTCTACATATATTTTCATTGCATATCTCTCTAATGTTTTTACCCTCGAAAATCATTTTCTTGATTTTCTCAACAACTTCTTTCCAGTTTCTATTGCTGAGATCTATATATATTCCTTCACTTTCCTCTTCTTCAATAGGTTGCGACTCAAAGGCTTTCCTCCTTTCATAAACACCATAGACAAAACTTTCTAGGGATTCTACATCCTCGAAATATGTTTCTCTCTCAATATATATAGGAATACCATCTTCAATAATAGCTACAATAACTTGGGGTGTTGAGAAGACGAGGTAGAAGATAAAGGAATCAGAAGCAGTTTGAGAGTTGCAGTTATAGAAAAAATCTGTGCATTGGATTAACACAAGCTTTCCAAAACCTTTATTAAACACATCAATGAATCTTCTCCATATATAGTCAAAGCTTTTACAACCAGCACACAACCTATTTCTAAAATATATTATATAGACACCATTCTCTAAGGGTATATAAGGGCCTTCAAACTCAAGCTTTCTCCAAGCACCATTTTCATATATATAAACACCATCGTTTTGCAATATCTCCTCAGCATTCATTTTTACCACATATTTTATGGAGCTTTAAAGTAGATATAAAGCATTTATCTAGCTAAGCTATATCCATTTTAAATTCTAGCCATAGATAAAGCTTGTCAATTTGATATCAATAGCTGAACTCCAATATGTAGTTCAGCTATTTATAATGGAGCTAGCTCCAATTTAGATACTATAGGCTTAGTAGTAACGAGAAAAAGCTATTTTAGAGAAGCTAAGAATATTCTTTAAAGAATACGATATTGAGCTTGTAATAGTTTTTGGAAGTTTTGTTGAGCTTTATTCTTTTAGGGATATAGAATAGCTATATATTCAAAGAGCTTAGACCTAGAAGATATATTTAAACTTTCAACCATACTTGAATTAAATATTGGATATCCTATAGACATAGTTCCGTTTGTCCCTAGATGCTTATTCTCATCAATTCATGTTTATTTGTTACATCTAGGGACTTCCACCTCGCCCACACCTCACAAGCTATTAGCGTGGGGTCATGGGTGGCTGTTGAGCCCAACGGCACGGGGCTCCCATCTATAGAGTGGCTACCTAGGCTTGGAGCATTGCTCCCATCGCCTAAACAGACTCAAACAAGATAAATAGAATCAGAGCCTATAAACCAATCTATAAACATCAACTACGAAACAGCCCTAGACCAAATACCACCATACTTCAGGTTATATATCTTGTCAAAAGGTTTTGTGTTATATGAGAAGAGATCTGGAATATATGAGTATATTCTTAAAAATCTCTAGATGAGCTTATCTTAACTCAAAAATCTTAGTTGTATGTCTCTTATATTCTAAAATGTATCGATAATTAGGCTCTGCTTTTCATTTTCATTAACCTCTAATCTTCTTAAATATATCAATAGCATATATTTGGTTTCTTGAGATTGTTTATATTAGGAAAAAGCTATGTTAAGAGTTGAAAAGCTGTTAATGGTTAAACATAACGTTGATTTCAATAGATGTTTAGAGAATGTTCTATTATTTTTAATATTTCTTTTTAATGTTAACCGTGGTTTAGTTTTATGGTTAAAGGCTTTTCTCTATTTAAAGTTTAAGTATTTCGTTATAATTTAGTCACTTTTAAATATTTTATCTAGGTTTTTAATCGAGTTGACCAATTCAATCCAATATGGTATGGTTAGTGCAGATAGAAGAACAATTATATGTATAGGTGGTTTAGATAAGGCTATATATGTAGCAACTGTTACTGTGATGTATATTGTGTAGATAAGTGCTCTTGGAATTACATAGCCCTTGAAAACAACATACATTGATAGCTCTGGTGGCAGATCCTTCTTAACAATATATTCTCCAAACTCATTTCTCTCAATTAATCCATATCTTTCTAACCTGTTTAAAACATTTTGTGCTTTTCCAGGACTGCTGAAACCCATAAGTCTTTGAAAACCTCTAATAGTTATAGCGTTGCTGTATTTCCTGAGCTTTAAGTAAGCCTTTAAATCATTTCTTGAAAGCGGCATTTCACATCACAAAGATAAGAGCTGTGGAAATGTAAAAAATTATTTTGTTTTATAGAGAAGCATATATGTGGCTAAAGCAGTTGCAATACCAATTATAATAGCTATTAACACAGATATGTTGTTGGTATATATATTGGTTGGGGATAGTGTATAGTTTGTTTCCTGTTTTGGTGAAGCTATTATGGTTATATATGTTGTTTCTATGCTAATTGCTGGCTTTAACACTGTCAAAGCATCTATAATATCTTTTGGAAAACCCTCTCCACATCCAGAAAATCTAACCAGCATACCGCTAATCAAACCTTTATTAACTAGCTCATCGTAAGGCCACCACCCTCCATGATAATATATCAATCTACTGTTCCAACCCGCAACTATTCTGTAGTCTCTCCACCACTTAATGCCGTCATTAACCAAAGTCTTTATATCTCCATCATTTAGATTTACTAAAACATCTTTCTCAACGAGAATTTTCAGTAGTGTTCCAAGATCATTCACAAGAGTTGCTCTAGCTTCGCTACATAGCAAATCAGCCTCATCTATGCTTTTACTGCATAGCATCTCTATTGAATTATTTAAAAACTCTACTCTAACACCAAGATAGTATTCTATAGGTTTACCCTCATTAATACTTACAATATATGGTGCTCCACCATAGAATTTTTCCTGATATAGCATCACAATATAGAGTGCATCTAAATGTCTATATTTAAGTAAAATAGCATCCATATCGCTATATACAGTAGTGATGACATCGCTAAAAATCTCTTTAGCTCTACTCAAATTATATCTAACACCAGGTTTATTCAACACAACTTCAAAAGCATAGATACCACGAGGATCTATACAGCCATATACACTGGCTACAGAGATAAGATTCAATACAATTACAATAAAAACTATTGCCAAAACCATAACACATCCTAATTTAAAATGCTTCATGTCTTACACCTTACAAAAGAAATTCCCTAGAGAGATATATAGTACCTAGCCAAAATGACATACCTGTCATATATATCGAGACAATAAACATTCTATATATTATCCGCAACAAAAGGTTTAACATATAAAATTTGATTCATTTAAGTGAAACAGTATGGATAGCATTTGTCTAAAATAAAACTTTTATACTCCATAACTACATTAATAATAGGTGTAAACCTGCCTAGAGTCTTAATAGATAAAAACTATTTAATGAGCTTTTAAGTGGCAAGGTTGCTGTGGAGAGGAGATTTAAGATTAAACTAGGAAGATTTAAAATAACCAAGACATATATACCCGAGGTGTTGAGAAGTAGTTGTCAGGGTAAGGATAAAGATAACCAATACATTAACCAATAAAAATGTTGTTATAAAGGTATTGGTTAACGGAGGTGCTGAAAGCGAGGAGCCTGTAGTTGTTGATGATGATAGGATTGCTAAAGAAATTGATGTAGACCTAAATGAGTTAAAGCTACTTGAAGTTGAGCAGGTATCCACTATAACATACTGCTATACAACCTCCACTAAATTCCTTATAGAGCTTCTTGACGAAGAAAACAAAGCAATCTCATCAACATATGCATATATAGCTATAGAACACAATCTTATTGAACCTTTAATAACAGATGCAACAATAGATGAACTTGGAATAAGTCATAAGCTTTAAGAAAGGGTTATGGAAACATATAACAGATCCTCTAAACAAAGTAAGATTAAGCATTTAATCCCCTCAACTAATTAAAGAGCTAGACCATGTTAACCATTTTAGCTATTTGGAATCACCTCTCTACTACAAAACTTAAAACTATCTCAACTATTACCCTAAGTCTATAAACCGATAAACTATTAACAATGCAATGAATCTATATTTATTGATATAAGTGCTAAGAAATTATTAAGTCTTCTGTAAGTGAATATGGAAAGAAATAGATAAGCAAACCCATTATCTTTTCACAGTGATTAGCTGTTCATCTCTCATTTAGAGCTCTAGTCATTTACTTTAAATGGCTTGATTTCCTTAACCACTCTATGGAGATGTTTTTATCTCTAGTTGTCTAGAGGATGTCTACTTTTAATAGGTGAAAGATCTAAAGTATTTTCGATGTTTATATCAATGAGAAATTGCATCTCAAAAGTTATTTAAAACTATACGTTATAGCGTAGATATTAGGTACATTAATCTTTATAGCTTTAATATATGTTTTTATTTCTTGTTTTTGTTTATCAAAGATATCTAATGCTTTATCTCTCTCATATTTTCTAGTATCTTGTCTAGTTCTGCTTCATAGATCCCTATAGCAAAGTCTGATACTCCACCAATCCAATAGATTAAATCGTTTCTTTTTATTAATCCACATCCAAATATAACACCTGGTCTATCACCATATAGCTCAGGTAGTGTTTCTGGGACAAGCATATAGTCTGTTACTGCTTGTAGCTCCCCTTCTTTATCTATTATAGCAAATCCATTTACATATATCATGCTTTTTAATACAGCATGCCATCCAACTAAATACTCATTTGAATATAGTTTAACAGCATTTGTAGACCATCCAACCTTCAACTCCCACTCCTCAAAAGGTAAAATAGGTTGTAGCGTATCATACTCTATAACTAGGTTGTTCAAGTCTATAAATCCCTTCCATCCAATTTCTATAGAGGTATCTCCATATTTAATTAATGGTCGTGTTAAAATGTATCTTCTCCCCTTTACAGCCTCTAGCAATGCGCTATCTTTCCAAGGATAGAGAATATATTCTTTATCAGCTAGTATCTTTATATATCCTCTCCTTTTCTCTTCAAAAAAGCCACTTAGTAATGCATATGCTTGTAGAGGTGCTATTCCTTTAGGAGATGGTGCAACAGCTGTATATAGAATGTGGATATCACCACCATCAACATCTATACGTGGATCTTCTAAACCTTTGCCTAGCTCCCATGTATTTTTAGGGACAAGAATAAGTCTAGCTTTAATAGGTTTTTCCCTCAACCCTTCTTCAACGTCTCTAAAGCTTATCTTAAATAGAGAGATTGAAGATACATACCAATAGTAATCAAAAACAGTTCTAGGAAAAACCAATATCTCGTTATCTCTGGAGATGGCTCCTGGATTAAATATAGCCACAGGTTTCCTTTTAAAATTTTCAATTAAAAGATCATCGGGGTATATATAAAGCTTTCTAGTAAAGATGTCTATCTTCCTTGGTTTTCTCAAGCCTCTTTGAAGCTTAAATCTTTTCACAGCTTTAGAGAACAGCTCTGCTATAAATTTATCTGGAAGCATCTGCATCTTGTCTTCTAAGCCATATAGAATATCCTCCAAAATATTTCGCCAAAACACTATATATTTTTATGAAATATAAGCTACTATGCTTAAACATCTCTATAAAAGCTTTTAAATCTACCCTTTGTTTTACCCTTGTTACGATGTGCTAGGTGTAGATCTTTGAAAAAGCTTAGCAGGATATTAACTGTATTCTATTTACTGGGATTGATTTCGCTATTTGCTGATATGGTTTATGAGGGTGGTAGATCTGTTAGTGGTGCTTATTTAAAAGAGCTTGAATCACCATCTCTAGGAGCTGCGTTGATAGGATTTGGCGAATTTATTGGATTGGTCTTCAGGTTTTTCTCTGGATATCTAGCTACGGTATATCAATCTTCTAAAACGCTATGGCTTTTCACATTTAGTGGCTATATGCTAACATCATTAAGTATACCAATGCTTGCTTTTGCAGGTGCATGGCATTTTGCAGTCACGCTATATATATTTGATAGAATAGGTAAGGGTTTAAGAGCACCTACAAGAGATGTTATTTTAGCTGAGGTTTCCGAGGGTATTGGTGTTGGAAAGGGTTTTGGTATCCATGAGCTAATTGATCAGGTTGGTGCTTTTATAGGGCCTTTGCTAGTTGCTGCGATGCTGGTTTACTGGGGGTATAGAGGAGCTTTTCTATCTCTCTTAATACCAGGTATAATTTCAATAGCTTTAGTGTTAACTGCATGGTCTATGTACCCTACTTTAAAGAGCATTAGTATAGAGAGACCAAGGATAGGTTTTAAAGGTTTCGGCAAGTCTTTTTGGATATATGTAGCAGCTTCATGTGTATTTGTCCTTGGATTTATGCACTGGTCTATAGCTTCATACTATCTTAAAACACAAGGTGTTTTAAGCGATGCAGAGATAGGGCTGGCATATTCAATAGCTATGATTGTAGATGCTGTTGTAGCTATTCCTCTAGGTGCTCTTTTCGATAGAATAGGGCTAGGGATACTATTTATAAATCCTATTCTAGCTTTTCTATTTATAATAATGTTGCTCTACACCCCCAGTAAAATTCTACTTCTATCTGCTATACCATGGGGTATTGTAATGTGTTCAGAAGAAAGCATTATGAGAGCATCTATAGTGAAACTTGTAGAGCCTTCTAAAAGACCTCTTGCATATGGCTTATTTGGGGTGGCATTTGGCTTAGCCTGGGCTATAGGAGGATATATATACTCTATGATTCTAACATCAAAAATCTACCTCATAGTCTATACATTAACCACAGCTATAACCTCACTATATCTCTATCACATACTAACCTCACAAACTAAAGGTAGTCAAACCTAAAGACAATGTAAACAAAAATTTTGTTGTTCTTATACACAACACAAAACCTCTTTCCATTTCAAAACTTTTAAACTCGTTGATAAACCTTCAATATTTAAGCTTCGATGTATACCATTTATCTCTCAAGATTACTCTAACAATATTGATTAATAATTAACAGCAGATCAAACCTTGATATTTATGGCAGTCAATCAGCTAGTCTCTTTAAGAGGTTCTATTCATAGATATAGCTGTATATAGCCATGTCTAATATTGTTGCTATTGTATATTATATTCTATGGCTGTGGTAGGGATAATGATTTGGATATATAGCTGTTTAAACCGCAATGT
>Ga0185307_1000113_pt1 | contig 57213 bp, 59 predicted proteins | sample LHCtaG_FD_128010 | JGI IMG/M metagenome (GOLD analysis project Ga0185307, IMG submission 128010) | Hot spring microbial communities from Little Hot Creek, USA to study Microbial Dark Matter (Phase II) - LHC4sed_matched (SPADES... | ecosystem: Environmental > Aquatic > Thermal springs > Hot... | reverse complement strand
ACAAACGTAGGCGTTGCTGAAGTGAGGCTTAAGTCTGTAGAGAAGGCGGCTTTATCGGTTGGTATAATCTTGGCCGCTACGCCTCTAATTGGGTTGACGCTTAACTATATGCCTTTTGGGATCAGATTTTCTTCTGTCCTCGCGTCACCATGGCTTTTAATAGCGGTCTCTGCGCTGACACTTTAAAGCATGTAAAGTCTTAAATAGTGATTAGTTGTGATTTATGGTTGATGTCCACGTTTAGATGTTTTAGGAAAAGCTTTTCAACGTTGCTATTACTCCTACTGGCTTCTTCAACCGCACTATACGCGACCGAGGTGTTTCAGCCCAGAGGCTTAGCCGCCTTGTCTGAGCCTAAGCCTTCAAGCCTATTCCCGGTGAACGTGACGATAACGTATGAAGGCGTTGTCGAGAAGATAATGTTCGCAGACCACTTGGAGAATTTGGAGGACGGCAACTGGATAGTCCTGTCGGGAGGCTACACGGTCGCGCTTCCACCTACGACGCTGGTCTACAAGGGTGTCTCATCAGCCACGTACGTTAGAGATGGCAGAACCGTTGAGATAGAGTCCGTGTTCGACAGCAGGGAGCTAAAATACCCTATGACGAGCCACCAGGTCTACTACCCAGGCGATATTGTTGAAGCGACCTTCTACGGCCCAGCCGAGCTTGCAGGTGAAAAAGTAGATATAAGGCTTGTAAAGACATCCCCGCTGGAGGCTAGGGACGTTTTAAGAGAAGCCTTCGAAGGAGACATATCAAACCTCAGAAGCCTAATAGGCAAACCAGTCTTCTCGCTTAAAACGGAGCTGGACTCTAAAGGAGACTCGCCTAAAGTATCCTTCAAATTGGATGAGCCTGGAGACTACGTTCTACTAGTCCTAAGCGAGGAGGAAGGTGGAGGCATATACGAGCTTAAAGTTTTCTCAGCAACCGTGGTCGAGGTTTTAGACTACAGGGTAGACGTGACCGCGCCTTCATCCGTGAGGAGGGGTAGACCAGTAGACGTACGCGTCAGGCTTATAGATGCTCCGAAGTCTGAGAAAGGCTACAGGTATGGTGCTCTGATAATATACGAGCCCACCTACAGGGCCACCGTAAGGCTTGAGACAAACGGCACAGTCCCAGGCACAACCCTAACAGCGAACGGAGCTCTGCTATTAAACGGCACCGCTGAGAGAACCTTCCTGATAGCCGGCGTAGGGTTGACAGCCATAGACAAAAACCTGATAGCCGAGAGGATCGTGACGGCTTTCGGCGCCAACAGGGTTTCAATAGGGTTCTCAGACGTAACGGGTGAGACGGAGGCTTCGCTGTCGCTTATGACAGACGAGTCCATGCCGACGGGGAGGTACATACTGCTCGTAGGCGTGTGGGAGCTTCAGACTGGTAGGCGAGTAGTCGCCCTATACCAGGGCTACGTAGAGCTCACAGTCCCACCCGTCCCACCCCCGCCTCCACCGCCAACGCCTGAAGAGGTTGAAGCCATGCCTACTGAAGCGGCTGCATCATACTTGGAAGGTCTGACGGCTGCTGATGCTGTATACTACCTTGAGGAGCTGAGCCTGTCGAAGGCCACAGAGATCGTTGGGCTTCTCAGCTTAGATAGGGCTGTAGAGGTCTTCGGGCTTCTAACGCTCGAAAGGGCTGTAGGAATCTTTGAAACAGGCGTCTTGACAAACCTGACAGGTAGGATCGCAAACGTGATGCTCGCCCTAAACGTCTCCAGGAGCGCCGAGATAATGCTCGCTGTCAACGTCTCCCTAGCACCGCCAGTCATCGAGCAGATGGTTAGGCTCAACGCAACGCAGACGGCTAGGATAGTGGAGGAGATGGCGGTCTCAAACCTAACGAGGACTGCAGAGGTCTTGGAGAATGTAAGCCCTGCAAGCCTAGTGCTGATACTTCTCGAAATATCTAGGCTCCCCTCGACGCCTGAGGTTGCGGCTAAGATCCTTGAGGCTTTAAGCCTAAGCAAGGCCGTTGAAGCCGTTAAAGCCATGATAAGCCTAGGCGCCCTGGAAGAGCTCGGAGAAATATTCAAATACCTATCGACCGTGAGGCTCAACGAGGTATACGGCTCCCTAACCATAGGTGAGAGGGCTGAGCTACTACCATACCTTTCACCCGAAACGGTTTCACGCATATCTGCAAACCTCCTACCTCTACCAGACCTGAAGCCGATATCCATCACTGTAGAGCCTTCAGAGCCTAAGGCCGAGCAGCCGTGCACAGTCAAAGTCACGGTTGGAAACGTCGGAAACATAGACTCGGGCAGGTTCAACGCGACGGCCAAGGTAGACGACACCGTTATCGGGACTGTTCAAGTCGAAAAGCTTCCCGTAAACGCATCCACCACCTTAAGCTTCACATGGACGCCTAAAGTTGAAGGCGTCTACACGCTAACAGCCATAGTAGACCCAGAGGACGCAGTTAAGGAGATAAACGAGACGGACAACGCTTTAAGCTTAACCGTAGCGGTTAAGCCTAAGCCTCTACCAGACCTAACGCCGACATCCATCACAGTAGTACCGTATGAGCCGTCTGTTGGGGAAAACTGCACAGTAAACGTTACGGTGTCAAACGTTGGAACAGCCGAATCCCCACAGTTCGAGGCCCTCCTTAAGGCCGACGGTTTAACGGTTCAAACGTTGACCGTTGAAAAGCTCCCTGTAAACGGATTAGCCGTTTTAAGATTCGCATGGACGCCTACGACGAGCGGAAACTACACTCTAACAGTCATAGTGGATCCTGATGACGCCGTCGAGGAGCTCGACGAGGCAAACAATATTCTAAGCGTAACGGTGACGGTTAAAGCCCTACCCGACCTAACGGTTGAGATCGTAAACCTGCCTGAAAGCTTTGAAACTGGGAGGGAGTACAGCATAGATGTCTTAACCAGGAACATAGGCGAAGGAGATGCGGGCGCCTTCAACGTCAGGCTTGAGTTCGACGGACACCTCATAGGCGTTGAAACCGTTGAAGCCTTACCAGCGGGCTCAGATAGGACTATAGCCTTCACGTGGAGGCCTGAAGAGGCTGGAAGGTACGTTCTAAGGGCTACAGTAGACCCTGAGAACGCGGTCAGGGAGGTCAACGAGGCTAACAACGTCGCTGAGGTCGAGGTCACTGTGGCTCCACCGTGGTATGTGGCGTGGCTGCCGGCCATAGTAGCTGTGATCGTGATAATTGTCGCGGTCGTGGTGTACCTGGTTTGGAGGCGTTTGAGAAAAACCTAGCCTTCACACTCCTATTTTTTCTAACTTTAACCCTTCCAGCAGGCGTATACGCGAGCGTCGAATACGTTAAAATAACGCCTGAGAACCCTGTCCAGGGGGACGTTGTAAGCATAACCGTTAAAGCCTCACCCTTCGAAGAAGTCCAGGTGACAGTTTTATTCTCTAAGACGCTTAAAGCATCTGGCGGAAAGTACACGTGGAGGCTCAACGGGGTTAGAATACCCTCGACGCCGAACATGTTCGAGGTTAGGGCTGAAAACGTTAGAAACCTACACATAGCCGTGAAGGTTCTACTCATATGGGTTACTGAAAGCGTAGACGCCAAGGGCGGAGTGGCATCGATGTTTCAGAGCGACGTACCCGTCGGAACGTACGACGTCGTGATATACGGGGATGCCTTAGACAAGGCCTTAGAGGTCACAGTCACAGTAACGGCTTCGGCTACGATAAAAATGAACAGGAACGGATTATACACGTACAGCCTAGACACAAGCTACATACCGGCAGGCACGTTCACGGTTAGAATTGGAGAAGTCGAGAAGACCATAACCTTATCAAAGCCTGAGACGCCGGAGCAAACGCCGACACCGCAGCTCATAGAGCTGATGGGAGACGAAGAGGCGGCTGAAACCCTGGGGAAGCTAAGCCTAGAAGAGGCCGTAGCAATAATCGGGGAAGTCTCAAACCTGAAGACGGCTAGAATAATCCAACATATGGACACCGTTAAGGTTGCCGAAATACTCAGACGCCTAACCGTTTCAAAAGCAGCAAACGTGATGGTTGAAATAGAGGTGGGGAAAGCCTCGGAAATAGTTGAGAAGATGGCTGAAGCAGACATCACAGCAACCGCCAGAATACTGGAGGAGGCGGTTGGCATAAACCTGACCAGGACAGCCGAGATACTGGAAAACACCCAGACAACGACAACAGCCAAGCTAATACTGGAAATAGCCAACCTCCAACCATACTAAAAGGGTTGAAGATTTAAGTCTACGTTTGCTAAACGTTGAACTATGCCTAGGGTTAAGAGTCCGAAGAACGCGACCGTCGCCTTCAAAGCTGAACCCCGAATAGCGGGGCTCGTAAGCCAGGCTGCTTCAAGCGAAGGCATGAACGTGAGCGAGTGGATCAGAACCCTAATGGTAGAGGAGCTTAAGAGGCGTGGACTACTACCTACGACTACGCCGCCTCTTGAAGTTGAAGCATCTAGCAACCTGATGTAGGGGTTGTCTGTTGAAGGAGGAGGAAGTCCTCACACGTTTTATCGAATCCGGTGTTTTACGTGGCGTGTGGTTTTTAGAGGTTCCCATAGGTCTGGAGGTTGCTGCGAAGCTTGCTTTAAGGGATGTAAGCGGTTTAAGGGAGTATGGGCTGGATAGGCTGATCAACCTATACACACCCTTCACCAAACACATAGATGCCGTGTGTATAACAGGTTCGAAGAGTAGGGTGATGCCTCGGATAAGGCTGAGCGAATGGGTTCAAATGCAACGCGACCCTTCACGCAACCCCTTCACAGGGAGACATGTATGGATTGTTGAGGCTAAAAACGACCTTTCAAGCGAAAAAGCCTTCACGGCGATCGGTCAACTCCTCTACTACGAGCACCACTTTAAGAAGGACTGGAAGGGCATCGCCGATGGGAAGGCTTTGAACAACGTTGAGTGGTACAAGTGTAGGTATGGGAGAAATGTAGTTAAAGACGTAAATGTACGTGAACGTGGATGAATGAGAAGGACGTACTATTAAACAAATGAACGGATGTATGTTAAAGTTTTTATAACTTTCATTATATTCTGCTGTAAGGTGTTTATCGTGTGCTATGACCGTGCTCTCTCAGCTCTGTATCTTGAGGATTATGATATGGTTGCTCAGGTTGAGTTTCTACAGCATACGGATTTTGTTTCAAAAGTGTCGGGTTTAGACCCTTTTAAACATCCCGACCTAGCTCTGAGTAAGACCTATGAAAGGCTCAACTTGGATATGGTTTGGTTTACCTACGACCCCCTTCATCCGTGGGAGTTGGCTAGGAGGAGGGGTGACCGTTTCACCGTGAGATCTGACTCATGGTCTAAAGCCTTCCCAACTACTTGGCATGAGGTGTTTAAAGTTGAATCTGTCGATGAGGTTTTAGACTTCGACCCATTTGAAGCATGGAGGATACCAAGCCTAGATGAGTTAAGAGACCATCTTCAAGAAGTTCACGGTAGGGTTCAAAGCATCTATAAGAGCCAGCTTGTACCAGGGGGTATGTATCTGACGTGTTTCATGTGGCTTGTTATGACTTTCGGGCTTAAGTGGACCGTTAAAGCCGCATATCGAGACCCTAAGCGGTTTGAAAGACTTCTAAACAAGTTTGGTGAGCTTAGCCTATTACATGCTAAGGCTTGGGCTCAGACAGACATTAAGGCTTTTATAAGCCACGACGACATATGCTCAACTCAAGGCCCCTTCTTCCCATCCAGCTGGATGCGTAAGTACCTATTCCCATGGTATAAGCGGCTGTGGAGTGAGCTTAAATCTAAAGGCATTATAGTACTCTTCTGCACGGATGGAAATATGACCCCTATAGTGGACGATGTAGCTGAAGCTGGGGCAGATGGCTTTATAATAGAAGAGTGTTGCGACCTAAAGCGTATAGCTGAGAAATACGGTAATGAAAAAGTTATCGTCGGAGGTGTGGATATAGGTGTATTAACGTACGGAGACGTCAACGCGGTCGTAAAAGAAGTTGAGCGATGCTTGAGTATTGCAGGCTCATACCTAGGATACTTCCTCAATGTTTCAGGTTCTATACCGGATAACGTTCCAATGGTGAACCTTGAAACATATTTTAAAGTAGCCAGCAAATACAGACGTAGACCATTTAAAGGGTGAAATGGAAATGCCGATGGATAAGCACAACATCTTTAATTTAAATTCTCGTGCCGTGTTTTATCCACGTTTTTCACTGTTTTACCTTAGAGATTTTCCCATATCTGCCTACGTTAACCCGCGTTTCCCCGCGGAATGTTGTTGTATAACCATTGCTTATGGTTATTACATCACCTACTGAGAAACGGTCTATCTGATCGTCCCAAAGGCTAACTTTAACTGTTCCAGTTTCATCTTGAATCGTCGCGTCGGCGACCCTAGCTGGTCCCATTCGCGTCTCAACGGTTCTGGGCTCGGAAACGCTGACGATTTTCGCTTTAAGGCTTATATTTCTCATACCGGGTCTTAAGTCTGAAATGTTCAAGTTGGCTCGCCCTATAGTCTCCTCTTCAAGTAGATAAATGTTTTGAATTTTCCAGCTTATAGAAGCTGGAAAATATCTTCTAGAGTTTACTTGAGGTGAGAAAATCTCCCTCTATAAACTGAGTTTAAGCTCATACAGGTAAACATTGAATGCAAATGCTTAAATGATCAACGGGTACAATATATACTTGGAGGTGTTGTTATGCAGGAAACATTAAGAAACTTGGCTAAGGCATTTGTCGGTGAAAGCCAAGCTAGGAATAGGTATACCTTCTATGCGAAAACCGCTAGGAGGGAGGGCTTTGAGCAGATTGCTGAGGTTTTCCTAGTAACTGCGGAAAATGAAAGAGAGCACGCTAGTGTATTGTTTAGATTGATTAATGAGCTTAAAGGAAAAGGTGGAGAAGGACTTGAAGAAGTGAAAGTTGAAGCAGTAGTTCCAATAACTTTAGGGTCAACAGCTGAAAATCTTAAAGCGGCAATCGCAGGTGAAAACTACGAATATACTAAGATGTATCCGGAGTTTGCGGAAGTCGCTGAGAGGGAGGGGTTTCAAGAGATAGCTGTAAAATTGAGAGCTATTGCTATTGCTGAAAAACACCATGAGGAGAGGTTTAAGAAGTTGCTTAAAGAAGTTGAAAGCGGTACAGTGTTTAAGAAAGATAAAGATGTCTGGTGGGTTTGTAGAGAATGTGGATATGTACACTTTGGTAGAGAGCCACCGGAGAAATGTCCTTCCTGTGGCCATGAGAAAGGTTTCTACCAAGTTAAATGCGAGGAGTATTAGAGGGGTGTCATGATATGACTGAACAGAGACAGATATATAAATGCAATATCTGCGGAAACATAGTTGAAGTCCTCCATGCTGGTGTTGGTCAACTCGTTTGCTGTGGACGCCCTATGGAACTTCTTAAAGAGAAGACTGAAGACGTAGGTATGGAGAAGCATGTACCCGTAGTGGAGAAGACCGAGAAAGGTGTGAAGGTTAAAGTTGGTTCAATACCTCATCCAATGGAGGAAAAGCACTATATAGAGTGGATAGAGGTGATAGTTGATGGAGCGACGTATAGGAAGTTTCTTAAACCAGAAGCCGACTTTGAAGTGAAAGCTAATAAAATACAAGTGAGGGATTACTGCAATATTCACGGATACCTTAACTTCAGTTGTAGATAAGGGCTTTCCTATATTATTTTAAGCGGACTGCTCGTATTTGAGTTATGCGTCATATCCGTGGGCCGGTAAAGTATTAGATTCTGGTTTGACACAGCCTAGAACCCGGTGGAATGAAAAGTTCAAACTTTAACAAATTGCGAATTCCCTGGCTCCAGCCGTGGATAGTGTTAAATTGGATGCCTACGGTCCCCATTGAACTTTCCATCGGGGAAAGTGTTGGGTAAACTTAACGGTGAGAGAATGCGCAGTAAAGGATGTTACAGTTTAGTATTGAGAGTTTGGAGGCCTTTAACGGTTAAAATTGGAGCTTTAGGCTACGTGAGATTTAATGAGGGTTTCTACGTTTACGTTGGCTCTGCTCTCGGATCTAAAGCTCAAAGTCTTGAAAAACGCCTTAAGAGGCATTTATCCAGCCATAAAAAGATGAGGTGGCACATAGACTACCTACTTTCAAAGGAAGGCGTTTCTATAGAGAAAGTTGTGGTGTGCAAAACCACAGATAGGGTTGAATGTCTAGTGGCTAAGGAAATCGCAAAAATCGGACTTCACAATCCTCAGCTTAAAGGTTTTGGGTCTTCGGATTGTAAGCTAGGTTGCTTCAGCCACATCATATATTTAGGCACTTCCATGACGGTTGAAGAGGCTGTTATGAAGGTCTTAAATGCTTACAATAGGCTCTCCCTTAAAGCTGGAATCTTATCGTCGGAAGATTTAAGAGGGGATTACTAATATTTCTATGATGGTGTTTACCGATGAGCCGACCAGCTGAAATCGGTTCTCTTAAAGAAGGTATGTATGTGATTATAGATGGTGAACCATCGAGGGTCGTTACTATGGAAAAGTCGAAGCCGGGTAAGCATGGAAGTGCTAAAGTTAGACTTGTAGCTATAGGAGTTTTCGACGGCGTTAAAAGAAGTATTGTATCGCCTGTGGACGCTAAAATAGACGTACCCATAATAGATAAGCGTAATGGTCAGGTGATATCTGTCAGTGGAAATACGGCTCAAATCATGGACTTGGAGAGCTTTGAAGTTTTAGAAGTAACGGGTATTGAAACTGAGCTTTTAGATAAGCTGAAGCCATCAGTTGAGGTAGAGTATTGGATGATTATGGGTAGACCTAAGCTCATAAGGGTTAAAAGTTGATAATTGACTTAACTCTGTAAAAGCCTCTAGCAGCATAATCTACGCGTACTCTCTCCATACATATCCGCAGTTTTTACACTTGAAGAATTGAGTCGGCGCTTCATCTGCACTCCTAGTTTGCACGATCCACCAGTATGCCTTTCCATATCCACATTTGGGGCATTCAACATCCGTAGTAGGCAATGTGGATAAATCTTCATTCTCCTTCGGTATAACAACTAACGTTTCTTTCCCCAGCTTAGTTTGATTCTCATACTTAGCCCGTAGAGTTTTAACCTTCTTAAGTGTTTCGTATCCACATTTAAGACATACTAACTTCACACCTTCATCTGTACGCTTAATTGTCATTCTAGCTCCACAATTAGGGCAAAACTCCATCAACTTTCTTCTCTGAAAGAGAAAGAATGGCCTCTTTTAAATTTTTCTTCTAAGGCAGATTTGAGTTTAAAGGCGACTCTCAAAACCTCAGGTTCACCACCGCCAATCGAGGTTATGCGAATTATTCTGAGAGCGTTTGCTCTATCTACACCATAAAATTTTATGTCGCCCGTTTCCTCCAAACATAAAACGGGTATACAGGTCCCCCTCCAAAGTTCTTCACAGTTAAATCCATCTTTAGATTTTAAAATTAAAACTCTCAATTGTTTGAAGTGTTTATTCTCTCTGATGAGCTTTGGAAGCCCATATTTTTCAACATCGTCATATTTGAAGTATAGTACACCATCCATGATGGAAGAACCCCTATATACTATGCCTAAGATATCTATTCTATGGTTTAATGATACCTTAGTTAGGCCTAGAACTCTAATCTCTCTTTTAACAGTCTTTATCGGCATTTTCCGTCAAATCCTCCAGAATCTTCTCTATGAGGTTTTTGAATGCATTAACGGGTTTATCAATATCGCTCATAATTATTTCTATGAATTCATCTGTTGTCATAATTTTCTTAAGCCATGCGTAGGCTATTATTGCTTCAGCGTAATCGCCCGCGGCTTTTCTATCCGTCCTCCTAGGTATGAAACTTCTTAGTCTAGATCTTCTGACGGCTTCAGCGAGCACCCTATTATCCATCCTTAAACCAGTAGGCTTGCCTAGACTCTTTGTAACTGCTAGACTGAAGAGAAAATTAACTAGAGAATCTCCGAAGCTCGCTAACCCCTTATCTCGAAGAATGCTTTCGACTTTCCTCAAGTATTAGCCTCTCGCGTTACTTCTCAATATCTCAATAGGCTTCGAGGAAACGACTTTCAAGTTCTTTAAGTTTAGCGTTTAGATTTTTCACACCATCTTTTAAAACGGTGCTTAATTCACTACCTGGGGTAACTCTTAGCATGAATATAGCTTTTGGTATTAATGGATGGGGAACGTTGTATCCTACAAATTCAACTCTAGGGTCTTCTAGGAAGATGCTTTGAAGAGCCCCTAAAAAGGTATGTCCCTCGTCTTCTATTTCAAGCTCAACCTCTCTATCTGTAAGCTTTAAAACCCGAATTTTCAAGCAAACCACCTCAATTTGACAATGCCATAATCGTTAGCGATCTTACGGTTTTCAATATTGCCGCAAACTTGACATTTGAGTTCTCTACCGCTTCTCACCAATACTCCACCGCATTTCGTACATAGGGCGTAAACTACCCCAAGCTCTGAACCATGTATTTTAAGATGATAGGTGCCATTGTTGTAGCCCAACACTTCGCACTTCACCATATCTCCTGGTTTGAGTACGCTTTTGATCCGCCTTATACTGTCCATGTTAGAAGCCCTAATGTGTATTAAACCTGAGAAGTAATTATTAAGCAACCTATCGTTGACAGATATTATAATGGCCGTTGCATTCTTTTCGGAAGTGGATATGACAACGGCGTAGACTATGTCTCCGGGTTTTGGAAGTAAAATCCGTTTTGCCGTTTTTACACTAACCGTGTGCTTCTCAAGATCTTCTTCTAGAAAGCCAACTAAAGATGAGATTATTTCATTATTATATTCATAAGTACCATTATGGGGGATATACTCTTCTACAACGCCTATTTTATCGCCTGGGACGACGATTTTCCCCCCTGACTTTCCTGTCAAGTGAACCCACCTCAATCCTATACACGTTCACCTTAAACACGTAAGACTTTTTCCTATGGAATTCAAACATCCTGGGTATGCTTATTGAATATTGGAATGCAATTGAAATTGAACCACCATATCTTTCTACAAGCCTCCTAATAAACTCATCAGTTTCACTCTTATGAATAGTATATATGGTGCGGCCAACCTCTAAAGCCTTCCTTAAAAAGATGCTATCCGCTCCCCTAAAGCCTGTTCCAAATGGAGGATTTTGAATAACAGTATCGCAACGTCCTTCAAGTTTAGCTACATCACATAAAACCCAGTCGACTTTATCCGAAACCCCAGCTTCAACGGCATTTAATTTGGCTACTTTTAAAGCAACTTTATCTATGTCGAAACCTACTGTATAATTGGCACCCAAAATAGAGGCTCCTATGGCCAGTCTGCCAGTTCCACATCCCAAGTCAAATACAGTTTTACCCAAAATATCGTCGTAGACGTATGCAGCTAGTGATAGAATTCTAGCTGCTAAATCTGCCGGTATTGTATACTGCTCTAGAAATCTGCTAGGCGATGGATGTGGCCTAAGCCGGTCTAACAGTATTTCAAGTTCTCTATGTTTAAGAATACTCTCCGACATATTCCTCCCAGCTGATTAAACCCAAAGCCACTAAAAGCTCCGCTGGATTTAAAATAGGTCTATTTATTCTCTCTGAATCTTCTATTGAAAGTCTTGGACAAGCTGTATTAACGAATACATCTATCCATGCATAGGCTTCTAAGAAGTCGGGGGTTAGGTAGTTAAATCCCATGAGATAAGCCTCTCTACCAGTAGCTTCGATGAGTTTTTTAATTCCTTCAGCAAGTTCAAGTCTAAACTGTCCAGATTCAAGTCCAACAAGCACTCCGAAAACTCTCCCTGTTCTAGCTTTCACTATCGATGCATAAACCCTCCTTAAGTATTTACGCTTCAACTCCGACATATCACTAAGTGAACATGTTATCGGATTTAATGCTAAAACCTTCTTACTAGTCAATAACGCTAAACCTAATGGGTGGAAACTCCCATCTCCTACGAAGAGGAAGAAGTCTACATACTCTTCAACGTTTAAAGGAGCTGTATAATTACACCCCAAAACTTGACCTGAATATTTGACGCCTACACCACTTCCTATGAAGACTTTCAAACCCCAATTTTCGAGAATTCTCCGTATTTTTTCCAAACACCATATAAACTGAAGGTTTGAGAATAACGCTACCTTTGAACCCGTACTCTTAATCTGCTCCTCCCACCTGTTAACGCATTCTTCAATAGGGGAATCATACATGGCGTCAAAGTATAGGACTGGTATATTCCCATGTGAAACCATTTGGCTATGTCCAATGTGAATTATCGCGTCTACCTTAAGTCTCTCAGCTTCAGTTAAAGCTATGTTACAAGCACCGAAGCATGGGTTTCCGGAGAGCAAAACGGTTACGCCGCTCTTTCTAAGCCTATCAATCAGCTCCTTTAAATGAGGCCTTAAACCCTCAGGAGTTTGAATTAAAACCCGTTTAAAACCCCTAGATACGACTTCTCTTTGAATCATCTCCTCTTCAAGTCTTAAGTTAGGGAAGATTGACACCTCTAAGTTCCCATCATGGTGTCTAAAGCGTTACCACATCGATCCGCGTAGGGATGGGCATTTTACTAGCCCCTCTCGTTAGAGCTTCCTTAGCGAAACTTAAACCATTTTCATTAATGCGTAAAATCATTATAGCTTGTCCTCTTTTAACCCTTGCAGCTAATCCAGTCGGTCTTCCAAACGCCCTACGCATTCCCTCTGAAAGCCTATCCGCCCCAGCTCCAGTCATGAGTTTATGCTCTCTAAGCACGTGATGCGGGTACACGGATATCTTCAGAAAATAGCCCTTACCTCCGAGTTTTTCCTCTAGAAACTTATTAACAGCCATTCTGGCGGCTTCTAGAGCATTGTGCCTTACCTGTGCGTCTTCAAGTGCTACAAGTTTAGCCTCATATTTGAAATCTCCATTTGGGTCTCCCATTATGAGATGAACGATCTTACTCGGAGGAGCTCCTCCGATATACTCACGTCTAGTATACGCTGCTCCAGAGATCTTCCTAAAGTTTCTCGCCTTCAAAGTCGCTCACACCCATTTTTATTTAACTGGCTTCTTAAAAAACGTTCCGCAATTTCTAAGAAAACCTCTGGAGGAGTCTGATACACTCGAATTTTAGAACCATAGTTTATCTCCATGTTTGGAACAATTCTTCCAATGAAACTTGCCAGTTTCTTATTCCGTAGCGTAAAGGCTTCGGTTACGATTCTTTTAACTGTTTCGAACATCATTGGATCTAAGGTATGAGCTTTACGTTTAAGTCTAACAACAACACTTTTAACTTTACTTTTGGGATAGAAGGCTTCTCTGGGAATTCTCTCCATCACCTCAACGTCGTAGTTTAAAGCCGTCAGAACAGTTAATCTACCGTATTTTGGATCTCCTGGTTTAGCGTACAATTTTTGGGCAAACTCTTCTTGAAGTGTTAAAACAATAATGTCTGGCTTTTCTTTGATGAGTTTCAGAATCATTGGCGTTGATATCGCGTATGGAGGATTTGAAACAACTTTATTAAACCCTCCTATTTCAATTTTAAGAAAATCTCCCTCGATGATTCTTACATTAGACCAATCAGGGAATCTGCTTCTCAAGTAGTTTACGAGTTTGTGATCTAATTCAACAGCGTATATGATTTTAGCTTTTTCAGATAGAAGCTTCGTGAGAAGGCCTACTCCAGCCCCGATTTCTAAAACAACATCCTCGTTTGAAACGTAAGCGTAATCTACGAGTCTACGTAAAAGTTCACCATCAACCATGAAGTGTTGTCCAAGCCTCCTATTAGGAGAAACTATTCCAACTCTAATTAGCGTTTGAACAACATCTTTAAAATCCATGATCAACCTTTCACAAAAAGCCTATACTTTGGGTTTTCTTCCATAAGTTCTTCTAGAATCCTCTTCGTTAAAAGTTTAACTGGGTCCGGTATTCCGGTTCGCTCCTTTATATCTTTAAAAGATTTAAAAGGGCTTATACTCCTCTCCTTCAATATGGATAGCATATACTTCTTCCCCACACCGGGTATCAATTCTAAAGCATGCATCCTAGGACTTATAGGTTGAGCTTTATTGAAGAACTCTACAAACTCTTTCTCATTACTAGCCACTATTTTCTCTACGATTTCTGGAAGTTCTGCTTGAGCTGGTCCAGAAAGCTCACGATAACTTAACCGTCCGATTATAAATGCAATTTTACTCTCAGGTCCTTTACTTAAGACTACTCTTTCACCTATAGCTACAGAGGCGTTCTTTTTAAGAACAGCCTCCAATAGCGTAAAATACTTCTCACCTATCAATTCCACGGCATTACCTAAAAGTTGAACCATCTTCGAAACTCTTCTAGAAGGATATGGAAGAATGTTTAATATATAACCGTATTCCTCGTAAGCCTTCTGATACTTCATCAGGTATTGACACCTCTAATTTTTAATATTTCATTAATATAATAAAAGAATACTTAAATAGGCTTTTGAAGCCTATACTCGTTTAGTAATTCTAGTATCTTCTTGAGTTGAGAGGCCGTTATAAGTTTACCCTTCAACCCAGTAAAGAAAACCCTGATTTCTTCAATACTTTCAGGCATAATATTGACGATTTGCACAGCCCTATCACGTTCAATATTGAATTCTTCAATCAACCTATTAACAAGTTCGGAAGCCTTTGAAGGATCTACTTTAGTCATTTTACGTACGTACTCTAAGGCTCTGGCTTGGAAAGGGTGGGGATTTTTCATGTCTTTAAGCATATTGTAGACTTCAGCTATGGTTATATCTATTTCCCTAATTTTTTTAAAAACCATTCCATCCCCCACATATTAATTGGGTATTAGCGAATTAGCGGTTTCAAATGCTCTGGTCTAACTATGAGCGTTTTCTCTACATTTCCATCAATCATTTTTAAGATATAAGCTCTTCCCCTCCTACCAACGACAACTCCAACTTTGCCATGATATCTCCTGTGGGGCATACCCTTATGAATGCTTGGATTTATATCCACTACAACATGTTCATTTACCTTATAATCGCGAAGAATAGAGGTTACTTTAAGCGGGTTCTCACCTCTCTTAAGACGTAAAAGTTTTCTCGTTTTTCTCCTAAACCCTTTAGAAGCCGTTTAAATCCCTCCCTAATTGTTTTTTGATAATAAAATCCACACTTTTAAGCATTTCCTCAATCATCGGCTTCAGCATCTTAATCTACATTTAATTGATGAATGGGTTATACGGCTCATGAGACGTTGGAGCCTAATAGCTTCCCTACTCCCAATAAACCTCGTCTACCACGCATAGTTTTTAGAAGTTTAACAGTCTGCTCATAGTATTTAACTAGGTCTTTTACATCTCTTTCAGTAACACCAGCACCGCGAGCTATCCTACGTATCCTTGAAGAATTTAAGATTTTAGGGTTTAATCTCTCCTCCTTGGTCATGGACTCTATTATGGCTTTCCACTTATTCATCTTATCTTCAACTTCTTCAAGAGATTCATCTGGAAGACTATAGGCAAAGCCTGGTAAGTGGCTTACGATGGATTTAAGTGGCCCCATTTTTCTCAGACTCTCTATCTGTTTATAGAGTTCTTCAAGGGTGAACTTTCCAGTTAGAGCCTTTTTAGCCTCTTTTTCAGAGACTTTAACCTCAGCTTGTTTAAACTTCTCTATAAGTCCTTCTATATCTCCAAACCCAAGCAATCTAGCTACAAACCTTTTAGGATTAAATACTTCTAAATCTTCGATTTTTTCACCAACACCTATAAGCCTTATGGGTGCTCCTGTAGCAGCTATCGCTGATAAAGCCCCTCCTCCTCGTGCAGACCCATCCATTTTAGTCAGTATTATGGAGCCAACCTTAATGGCTTCATGGAATGCTTTAGCCTGATTGTATGCCTGTTGCCCTATTGTAGCGTCAACTGTTAGAATAACCTCATCGGGCTTTATAGCCTCGTAGAGTTCTTTTACCTCCTTCATAAGCGATTCTTCATCTTTATGTCTTCCAGCAGTATCTATGATTACAAGTTCACGTTTAGCTTCGCGGAAGAATTTTAGGCCGTTTAACGATATCTTAATAGGGTCTTTCTCATTTGGCTCTCCATATACGGGTATTTTAACCATGTCACCTAACTGTTTGAGTTGCTGGTATGCTCCTGGCCTGTAGACGTCTGCGCATATGAGCCCAGTTCTAACCCCCCTCCTCTGATAGTAGAAGGCAAGTTTACAAGCAGTTGTAGTTTTACCTGAGCCTTGCAAGCCAACGAGCATGTAAACGTTCATCTTACCCTGTTTTATTGGGAATGGTGGAACACCTTCTCCTCCTAAAAGCTTCACGATTTCATCGTATACTATTTTAACGAGGTATTCTTTCTCCGTAAAACCAGGTGGCGGCTTCTCGCTTAGAGCTCTACTTTCAACTCTCTTTGCAAGGTCTATTACAAGATCAACTTGAACATCGGCTTGGAGGAGGCTTCTAACAAGGTCGTTTACGAGACTTTTGATAAGATCTCTGTCAACTCTAGAAGCTTTCAAAACCCTGCTTAAAGCGTCTCTGAGAGATCTTCCAAGGCTTTCAAGAGTCAAGATTCTTCTTCAGAAATTGATGTATTTCTTAAAATAAACCTTTGCTATTTTCCACGTAAAGCCTTTTAGAGAGTTTTAATATAAAATCGACTGGCGGCTGTGATGAGTCAAAGTTACTGTGAGAAGTCTATGAGCGGAAGGCATTTGTCTGAGCCGCTATCGACCTAGAGCTTTCGAAAGGCTTATAATATTTCTTATAAAACCTATTTAACTATGGGCTTTAAAATAACCATCATAGGTGGTGGAAGCAGTACCTTTACGCCTCAACTCATGAGACTCTTCATAGAGTCTAAGCTTCTACAAGATAGTACAATATGTCTAATGGATATAGACGAGCATAGGCTTAACGTGATGTTTCAACTCTCCAGAAGATTGATTGAGAAGACTAACTCCTCCCTCAAAGTCGAGGCTACAACAAATAGAGTGGAGTCTCTAACGGACGCCGACTTCGTTATAACTGCCATAGCAGTCGGCGGCTTAAAAGCTTGGGAGTACGATATAGAGATACCTGCAAAGTATGGGGTTTACATGTCTGTATGCGATTCAGTGGGTCCGGGCGGTATAATGCGTGCTTTCCGCCATGTACCGGTTTTAGTTGAAATGGTAAAAGAATTAGAGGAAGTTTCTCCGAAGGCTTGGGTCTTCAATTACACAAACCCCGTACCTACCAATTGCATGGCCATGGTCAAGAATTCAAAAATAAAGGTTATAGGTCTTTGCACATGTTCTTCAATACCATCTAATCCAAACTATCTAGCTGAAATAGTCGGTGTAGAACCTGAGAATATTTTAACCCCGGCACCAGCCGCTGGTATAAATCACTGTGCAACTATATTGAGCTTAAAGCTTAAAGATGGGAGGGATGCCTTCCAATTGGTAAAGGAAAGGTCTTCAAATCCGGTCGTGAAGCTCTTTCTAGAAAACTATGGGGTACTACCTTACTGCTGGTCTCATTGGACTGAGTTCTTCCCATTTCTATGCGATTTAGAGGAGGAGTATAAGGGTAGATTGCAAGGACTTAGAATGAAGTTTGGTCTAGTCGTCCATGATATGGATGAAGAGCGGAAAAGAGTCGCTAAATGGGAGAAGCTTGTGGAGGATATGGCAATCGGTATAAGAGACTTAAGCCTTGACGTATTGCCTAGTGGAGAAGCAGTATTGGTAGTTGACATAATCGAAGCCCTTGTGGAGAATAAGAATGAGGTTTATGTGGTCAATACCCTTAATAGAGGTGCTATAGAAAACCTACCCTTCGATGCAATCGTGGAGGTATCCTCCGTTGTAGGAGGCTATGGGGTGATTCCAATGCATGTGGGTGCACTTCCACCGCCCTTAGCGGCTGTTTTAAGCAACCACATTGAAGTTCAGAGACTTACGGTTGAAGCAGCTTTGAGTGGTGATAGAAGTTTAGCGTTTCAAGCACTTCTCCAAGATCCCCAAGTAGCAGCAAAACTAAAGCCAGATAAGGTCAGTAGGCTTCTCGACGACCTGCTTAATGCTCATGCACAGTACTTACCGCGCTTCTTTAAAAAATAGCATCCCTTCAACCCTCAACTTTTATAAAAGTTTTTAAGTTGACCTCTTCTACAATAGAGGTTAATGACATCAGGTGAGATACTTTACAAGTGTTTTAGGTGTGGTGCTTTAATACCGTATGGGCGAATAAAGACGAGCCCGGATCTTAAGTGTCCTAAATGTGGATGTAAAATCTTAACCAAAGTAAGACCGTGGGTCGTTAAAAAGGTAAAAGCCATTTAATCGCTTGCATTTGCCAACCTTCCCGAAGAAAGAATAATATAGGCTATTGTACCTGTTATATTCTACGGTGGAAAGTCCATGAATTCTAAAGTTGACAAGTATGAGAAGGTGCTTAAGCTCGCTAAGAGTCGAGGCTTCTTCTGGGAGGCTTTTGAAATCTACGGTGGTGTTAGCGGTTTTCTAGACTTCGGCCCTTTAGGAGTTTTACTTAAGCGTAAGATTTCAGAAATGTGGATTAAGTGGTTTGTAAAAAACGAAGGGTTTGTAGAAGTTGAAACACCAGTAATAAACCCTGAAGTTGTTTTCAAAGCATCGGGTCATATTGATAGTTTCAAGGAGCCGGCCTTCAGATGTCTGAATTGTAATAGACGTTTCAGAGCGGACCACTTAGTTGAAGAAGCACTGGGCTTAAGTAGCGTTGAAGTGGAAAATATGGATTTAAAGACTCTTCAAAAACTCGTTTCAGATAAAGGCTTGAAATGTCCTGAATGTAAAGGCGAGCTAAGTGAGCCGTACTACTTTACTACGATGTTTAAGACGTTTATAGGACCATATATGGAGAATGTCGGCTATGGTAGACCTGAAGCCGCTCAAGGCATGTTCTTAGCCTTCAAAAGAGTTTTAGATTTAAAACGTGGGAAACTTCCATTTGCTATAGCTCAAGTCGGTAAAGTTTTGAGGAATGAAATATCACCTAGACAAGGGCCGATACGGTTGAGAGAGTTCACCATAATGGAGCTTGAGCTCTTCATAGACCCTGAAGATCCCAAATGTCCAAGACTAAGTGAAGTTGAAAATGAGCGACTGAGAATAGTGCCAGCTGAAGCTAGAATAAAGGGTTCTGAGGAACCTTTGGAGCTTACAGTTAGAGAGTACTTAGATAAGGGCCTTATAGGTATGGAGTGGCTCGCGTACTTCATGGTTAGAGCTAAGCAGTTTATGGAATATCTCGGCATCCCCCACAACTGTCAGAGGTTTGTGGAGAAGCTTCCATGGGAGAGAGCACACTACTCCTCTCAAGGATTTGACCAAGAGATATTTCTCGATAGATGGGGTTGGGTTGAAATCTCAGGTCACAATTATAGGACAGACTACGACTTGAAGAGGCATATGGAGTATAGTGGAGTCGATATGACGGTTTATAAGCAACTCGAAAAGCCTATCAGCGTTAGGAAGATTTGGGTGGAGCCTGTATACGAGACCATACGTAGGGATTTTGGAGAAAACTCTAATGCTGTTGTAAAGTTGATAATGGGTACCGACCCTGAAATTTTGACTGAAAGTCTGGCTAATAATAGTGTTATTAGGCTTGGAGAATATTTGATTAAACCTGAACACGTTAAAATTAGTGAACGCACCGTTGAAGAAAAAGGTAAAAGATTCATACCTCACGTTATAGAGCCTAGTTTCGGCTTGGAAAGAGTTTTCTACGCAGTTTTAGAGTATGCTTATACTGAGTATGAGGGAAGAGCTATTCTAAAGCTTCCTATAGCTGTAGCGCCGATACAGATAGCCGTGTATCCACTTGTCACTAAAGACGGTATTCCAGAGAAGGCTTTAGAAGTCTACAAACGTCTCTTAAACTCCGGCTTCGACGTATACTACGACGACTCCGGCTCTATAGGTAGGAGATATGTCAGATCCGATGAAATGGGTATACCGTTAGCGTTAACCTTAGACTATCAAACTCTTCAAGATGACACTGTCACATTGAGAAATAGGGATAACTGGAGACAGGTCAGAACAAGTATTAATGGTATTGAAGATAAACTTAGAAGCTTTTTCGCTGGTAAAATCCCATTCGAAGCTTTAGGTGAGCCTGTTTGAAAGCCTTCATAGCGACCGCAACCTTGGCTGGCGATAGGCTTATAGTTTGGAATCCTGAAGAAGGGTCGAAGCTCTACAAGCTCGGATTTTATGGCAAGCCAGTAGGTATAAGTAAGCCCAAAACACCCGAGTTCGATAAGCCTTTAATACTCGACCTTTTAGAGGGAACATATTTGCTAGAAAAGGGAATTATAAAAGTCTTAGATCAATTGACGGGTTTAGAGCTCACGGTGGAAGATGTAAAAAAATACGGTAGAATGGCTATAGAGGGGTTTGATGAGAAATACCTCGTATATCAGGATCTAAGGAATAGAGGTTATGTGGTGACTACAGGCATAAAATTCGGCTCGGATTTCGCAGTATATAGGAAAGGGCCTGGTATAGATCATGCTCCATATATCGTTCAAGTTAAAAGACCAGATGAAGCGATAAGTGCTACTGAAATCGTTAGGTCTGGCAGATTGGCTACGACTGTCAGAAAGAGGTTTATTGTAGCTATACCTAAACTTGCCGAGAATAGGGTCGTATATTTGGTGTTTAACTGGTTTAAAGCTTAGCTTCCACGTGTCTTCCATTTTTTACATAATAGGGTTTGTCAAGGTAGGAATATATGGATATTACATTGCACATAGGCTTTGACGATACAGACTCCCTACGAGGTGGGTGTACGACGTATGTAGCTGCAGTGCTCGTTGAAAGGCTTACAAAATTGAATGCAAAGTTTCAAGATTATCCTGCACTAATTAGGTTAAATCCAAATATCCCGTGGAAGACTAGGGGGAATGGTGCCATCGCATTAAGGGTGAAAGCCGAAGCTGAGCATATTGATAAAGTCAAGTTTGAAGTATTGCGTACAGTTGAAGAGCTCTCTCAATCGGATGATGTAGACCCAGCTGTAGTCTTCCTAAGCGGAGTTGTTCCGGAAAAGGTTAAACTATTCTCTAAAATGGCTCTATACGATTTCCTAAGTGTAGACTTTGCTTTAAAAACCGCTAGTAAGTGTGGAGTTGAAGTCTTTTCAAGTAAAAGCCTTAAAGGAGTTATAGGAGCATTAGCCGCCATAGGTGAAGAGCTTCGAGATGACTACACCTACGAGCTTTTAACATATAGGACTATTAGCTACAGAGGTACGCCTAGAGTCGTCTCCGCTGAGAGCGTAGTCTTAATGGATAAGATTACAAGCCCTATGACCTTCAACAATTTAGACTATGAAACTGGACGTATACTTATAACTCCTAGGGGTCCGGACCCAGTTTTATACGGGATTAGAGGAGAAGAGCCAACTGTGCTTTTGAAAGCCATGAAAATCGTTGAAGTTCACGAACCCATAGAGCGTTGGGTCATATTTAGAACAAACCAAGGTACTGATGCTCACCTTAAATGGGTGGAAGATCCTAGAGAGGTCAAACCATATCGGGCGGTGGCGTTTAAAGCTGTAGTCTGTGGGAAACCTTACGTGATACCCGGTGGACACGTAATATTTAAGGTAGCTTTTAAAGGTGAAGTTTTCGACTGTGCTGCCTATGAACCAACTGGCGGTTTTAGAGAAGTTGTTAAAAAGCTTATTCCCGGTGATGTGGTGGAAGTCTACGGAGGCGTTAGACCTTTAAACGCTATTGTAACAATAAACCTTGAAAAAATAAGGATAGTATCGCTCGCAAGGGAAGTTAAATGTTTTAATCCTAAATGTCCTAGGTGCAATTCAACTATGAAGTCTATGGGTCGCGCTAAGGGGTTTAAGTGTGAAAAGTGTGGCTTTAAGGATTTAAATGCGCATAAACTGAAGTTTGAAATACCTAGAAGTATTAAACCGGGTTTATATATTCCTCCTCCTAGAGCTCAACGTCATCTTACGAAGCCTTCTTCAAGATACGGTTTGGAGAAGAAGAACGGTAGATACGAGCTCATAGAACCTTGGCATATGCCGTGAACGATATTTTTAAATATCAAGGTCTAATTGTAGTCGCAGTTAATATTCTCCATATGTGCTTCAATTTTTTTAAACAATTTTTAAACTCTACAAAGATAAACACTTATATTAGACGTTTAAAATCAGAGGGTGAGAAAATTATGGATCTACAACCATCTCAAACAACTTTCAAGCACTATCTGCTCTTTCTCTCCGGCCAGTTCGTCTCCATGCTGGGTTCTAATGTTGCTCAGTTTGTAATAGTGTGGTGGGTGACTTTGGAGACTAAAAGTGCAGTTTATCTTTCCATAGCATCCTTTGCAGCGTTCACCCCTTTCGTAGCACTAACTCCTTTTACTGGTGTTTTCGCCGACCGATGGAACCGTAAAATCCTGATAGGTGTTACAGACCTTCTTCAAGCTTTAATTGCTCTAATCATTATAACATTGTTCTGGCTGAATGCGATCTCTATATGGACTTTAATAGTTTTGATAGCCATTAGAGGCGTTTTCCAGGCTTTCCAAGCACCCGCAGTATCTACTTTAATCCCCCTCATGGTTCCGAGTGATAAGTTAAGCCGTATAAACGGTTTAAACTTCCTATTGAGTGGTGTGGTCGGTTTTATAGGACCTGTTACAGCCGCTATGATGTTGGAGATATGGGCGATTCACGAAATACTTTGGCTTGACGTAGCAACTTTTCTAATAGCTACGGTTCCACTTATAATAATCAAAATACCTACTGTGAAAACGGGAATCGATGGGGGAAAAACGTCTTTCACTAGAGACTTTATAGATGGTTTAGCTTTCATAAAAAACGCTAGAGGCTTCATAGCCCTACTCATGACAGCTATGATGATAAACTTCTTAGCCATGCCCTTGGATGTCCTTTTCCCTTACTACATTAAATTCATTCATCAAGGTGGAGCGTCAGAATTAGCGTTTATAATGGCTACTTCTCAAATCGGGATGCTTCTCGGCGGGCTACTCATGTCTGTAATCAGAGGGTTTAGGAGAAAAATGTTCACAGCTATGTGTCTACTTTACGTCTTCTTCGTAGCCTACGCTCTTATAGCTCTTTCACCTAAAGGCTTCTTCTGGTTTATAGCATCTGTCATGTTCGCAGCACACTTCTGCCTACCGATCATAAACGTATCGTTTATGACAGTGGTTCAAATGATCGTTCCAAAACACCTATATGGTAGAATAAACTCCGTAATGATGACGCTATGCAACCTCGCATCGCCCCTAGGGATGATAATTTCAGGACCTTTAGCAGAATTCACTGGTGTAGTTAATCTGTTTCTAGGATGCAGTGTTCTTGGAGCGTTCTTTTTAACTCTTTCATTAACATTCACAGATATCAGATACATAGAGGAAACACGCGGTTAATTGACTATTCTCCCTCATGGTTTAAAATTCTACTCCAGTTTCCATAGATGAGAATACTGAGACGCTGAAGGGGGCAACTACTAACGGCTATATTGGAGTTTTAAAGTGGATATTTACATCTCTCCAAGAGACTTAAGGTAAATTAAACTGCGATAAAATATGCTGGATTTTTAAGCATCTACTTTGAATACTCGTCAAACACTAAAGAATGTAAATATTGTTTTTAAATTCACATACTTAAGCGTGTTAAGAAATCGTAAAAGCTTTGGTTAAAATTACTAAAGTTGGTTTATATTCCGGCCGCTCTTTCAGTGATAATTATCTAGATAGTGGATAATTATTAAGAGGTTTATAAGTGAGCTTTAACTGTGATATTTCGCATAGTAAGACGCAGGGCTACACAAGTGTATTACTCCACTTATGTGGAGTTTTAAAAGATTTTTGGGAATAAGAAAAAACTCAGCGCGTCACAGGTTAAGTTTAACTAAAAAACTTTCGATTATTCTTAAGTCTAATTCTTAACACTATAACTTCCACCGAGTTGAGGTGAATCCATGAGTAAAAAACTTAAGGGTTGGGATAAGCCGACGGGGATTGTAAAGCGCAGTAAACCGCTTAAGGAGATGGTGGATGAAACCATATATAGGCTTAAGAGTCAGTTGAGTAAGCTTGACATGGCATCTATGAAGATGGAGCAACATGAAAAGGAGCTCTTCGAGAAGTGCGTTGCAGCTCAAGCTATGGGAGATGACGCCCGAGCCTCCCTCTACGCAAACGAATGCGCAGAGGTTAGAAAGATTTCAAAGCTCCTGCTGAAAAGTAAGCTTGCATTAGAGCACGTTTTATTGAGACTTGAGACAGTTGAAGAGTTTGGAGACATTATAACAGTTATGGGGCCTGTTGCAGGTGTTATAACGGCTTTAAGAAAACAGCTTGGAGGTATAGTGCCTGAGGTCAGCTACGAGCTCGGCCGTATAGGGGATGAGTTGAGTAAAATAGTTGTAGAGGTTGGAGAGGCTTCGGGTCAGAGATGGGACTTAGAGCCGATGAGTGCAGAGGCGCAGAAAATCCTCGCTGAAGCCTCCGCTTTAGCAGAGCAGAAACTGAAGGAGAGACTCCCCGAACTCCCCTCCCCTGAATCTGAACGTATTAGGAGGTGAGATGTATGAGTTTAGAGTTTAATGAGTTTAAGAAGTTTTTGGGTAAGCATATAAGAGATAATTATGGAAGAACCCTAGGTAGAGTCGTAGGGCTTATAGCGGACGTAAACCAACAAGTCACAGACGTAGAGGTGGAGTTTGGAAATGGCGAATTTCTAAAGTGCCCGAGTAAGCAGTTCAGCATGGAATCCGGCACATTAGTGTATCTCTATCCATGGGAGTTAGAATCAATTGAAATAGCTAAAGCTCTCGATTTGGCTATTAAACGCATACAAGCATTGGATGAGTTATTTAGAATGGGTGAAATACCAGTAGAAACTTATGATGAGTTTAAGAAAGTACACGAGGCTTCTTTAAAAGAGCTTAAAGATAAGAGAGATAACTTAATTGCAAGGCTTAAAAGCCGTGTAGATAAACTGAATGCTCAAATTAGAGAGCTTCAAATGTTCAGGACAAGTCTTAAAATGCAGAAGTCTACAGCCGAAATAAGCGAGGATGTATTTAAGGATGCGATATCCATAGTTGAGGACGGTTTAACAAAGTCTTTCAATGAAAAAGAGCAGCTCGAGCATACAATAGCGAGACTTTCAAAGTTGGATTTCAAACAGCCTTCAGCCATAAAGCCGGAAGTTAAGTCTGTTGTACCTAAGATTGAAATTGGAAGTGGATTTACATCTCCAAGTATTGAAGGATCGAAGACGGAGGATAAATCTGCTAAAGATAAGAAAGAGGGTGCTCCAATAAATGTTAAGGTTGTAGAGTAACGCCTAAGGAGGGTGATCTTTGAGAATACGATGGTCCAGCGAAGATCGTAGTCTTTGGAGGAAGATTGAAGACAAGCTTAAAATATCAAATAAGCCTTTAAGGGAGAGAATAGTTAAAGCCATTTATAACCTTCAAATTCAGAAAGATAAACTTGAAAATACTCTAAATAAACTTCAGAGGAGAGACAGGCAGGTTTTTGAAAAATGCATAGGCGCCCATCTTTCAAATGACATTGCTCATGCTGTAATGTATGCTAACGAGTGCGCGGAGATTAGAAATATGGCAAAGCTCATAATGAGCGCTCAACTGAGTATCGAACGTGTTATTCTTAGACTTGAAACGGTTAAAGAGTTTGGAGATATAATGACGCAACTCTCCCCAGTCATAGGGATCGTCAGTGAAGTGAGTAAGAAGCTTTCCGGGGTAGTGCCTGAAGTCTCCAATGAGCTTGATAAGATACATAGAATTTTAAATCAAACGGTTCTTGAAACTGGCGTTTATACGCAGAAAGCAGATACACCTCAAGTTCTTAGTGAAGAAGCTCAACGTATAATTGAAGAGGCATCGACGATAGCAGAACAGAAGATTAAGGAGAGGTTTCCAGAATTACCTAAGTTAGATGAGTTTACCGCTGAGGGAGAAATAAGTATAGCAACATCTTCATCCATCCCCGTGAAAACCGTAAATTTAGTACGTAGAAGAGTGGATGAAGAAGTCTACAACTATATAGTAAAAAACCAGGGCAAAATCAGCATTAGCAAGTGTGCTCTTGAACTTAGATTAACACCTGATGAAGTTAAGAACGCTATTAAACGCCTAAGGGAGAAAGGAGTTATAAGAATAATATAGCTCAGCCCGGGGGGGTCCTATGGCTTATGAAGAACTCATAAAGATGGCTGAAAAGAACGTTTTAGATGCTATAAACTTGGATAGACAGGGAGCTACTAGGTTGGCGGCCGTCAAATACCATAGAGCAGCTGAAATACTGTTAACTGTATGCTCGCTATATCCGCAGTCTCCTCAAGCGAGAATTTATGCTGAAAAGGCGGAAGAGTACTTGAAAAGAGCTAAAGAGTTTCAAAGTTTAAGTTTGGAAACGATTGGCTTTGATGAAAAAACGGCCGTTAGAAGTCAAACTACTGGCCATCTTGAGGACAAGGATAGGCCGAACGTTAAGTGGGATGATATCGCTGATCTGGAGGAGGCTAAGAGAGCTATAATGGAGGCAATAGTATACCCGGTTAAAAGACCAGATCTCTTTCCCTTAGGATGGCCTAGAGGAATACTGTTTTTCGGACCCCCTGGTTGTGGTAAAACCATGCTGGCAGCCGCAGTAGCCAATGAAATAGATGCAAACTTCTTCTACGTGGATTCAGCTACTATAATGTCTAAGTGGCTCGGTGAATCCGAGAAAAATGTAGCTACTCTCTTTGAAAACGCTAGACAATTATCGCTTAAGGGTAAACCTACGATAATATTCATAGATGAAATAGATTCGCTCGTCGGAGTCAGAGATCATGAAGTTGGAGGAGAGGTTAGGGTTAGAAATCAACTGCTAAAGGAAATGGATGGCCTCTATGATAAAAACAAGAACCTCTACCTTTACGTCATAGGAGCTACGAATAAACCTTGGAATTTAGACGAACCATTTATACGGAGGTTCCAGAAGAGAATATACATACCTCCACCGAATTATGAGGCTCGGGTTGAACTGTTTAAACTATATTGTAAACGATTAAAGCTTGATGGGAGCGTAGACTTCAATGAACTTGCCAGATTAACTGAGGGTTATACAGGTAGCGATATTAGGGACGTCGTTCAAGAGGCGCAAATCAGAGTAGTTCGAGAAGTATTTGAAAGGAATGAAAGTGAAGCTAGACCTATAACTATGGACGATTTTATTGAGATAATCAAAAATAGAATGCCCAGCATTTCTGAAGACATGGTAAACCTCTACGATAAATGGTGGAAGAGATTTAAGGCTATTTAGAAGAGGGGGAGCATGAACACGGAAATAGATGAAAAAGACCTGAGGATACTTTCACTGCTTATAGAAGACTCGAGCATATCGCTTGTAGATATAGGTAGGAGACTGAATATACATCCTAATGTCGTAGCGTATAGAATAAACAAGCTTGAAGAAATGGGTATAATAAAAGGTTACACCGTCGTATTAGACCTTGAGAAGCTCGGTTTAACTGAGTATATGTGCATAGGTGTAAACTTTCCAGATCATAAATTTAGAAACGAGTTTTTGAAGAAAATTCGGGAGATACCTCAAGTCACCATGGTCATAAGCTCTCTAGGTAAACCGGAGGGTATAGTATTCGTAGTCGGTAGGAATAAGGAGGAGATCGACGACATTCTTTCAAAACTTAAAGATATGAATGTTGAAATAGAATTTGCAACGCCAATTATAAAGAGCCTTCAAACTGGTCTAATTCCCAAGATTCTGGAGGCACCCATATCTGAGAGAAAGTCTACACAGGAGTATGGTAAAGAATATCTAGAGGCAGAACATCAACATTAAGAAACTCAGAGCAAAGTAAGAAACCTATCGTTAACTTTAACCTTGATTTCCATTTCTTCCGAAGCTTCCCCTATAATCTGAGCTTCAATCCCCATTTTTTTACACACTTCTACTATGTCATCTGCTTCGTGTGGTGGAACGATTATACAGAAGCCTATACCCATGTTAAAAGTCCTATACATTTCTCTATCGTCTATCGAACCCACAGTCTGTATGAGTTTAAACACTGATGGAGGGTCAGGCATGTTGTATAAATTGAAGCCTAGATGAGCTAGACGACCTATCCTCATAAGCTTTGTGAAGGCACCGCCTGTTATATGTGCCAATCCGTGAACCTCAAATTCGCTTAAAATTCTTAGAACAGGTTTAACGTATATTCTCGTAGGTTTTAAGAGTTCTTCACCTAGGGTACATCCAAGCTCCTTAACATAACTATTTATTGTAAATTTAGAAAGGAGGACTTTTCTAGCTAAAGTCAATCCATTGGAATGTATACCGCTACTGGTCAAACCAACTACATAATCTCCAGGTTTGATTGAAGAGCCAGTCAACACCCTACGTTTATCTACTATCCCTATGCACATAGCTGCTAAGTCAAAGCCGTATCCATCTCTAACGCCTTTAACTACATCTCTCATAACAGCCGTTTCACCGCATACGACAGCTATAGACGCTTCTTCAGCACCCTTAGCTATACCCTCCATGATAGGTTCTATCAAGTCGCTTCTAGGCTCTTGAACGACAAGATAGTCTGCTAAAGCTATGGGCTCTGCACCCATACATATTAAATCGTTGACACACATAGCTACACAATCTATACCTATGGTATCATATTTGTTCATCATTTGAGCGATTAAAACCTTGGAGCCGACTCCATCAACGTGAACAGCCAAAGCTTTTCCATCCCATAAGTCTATTAAACCAGCATAATGGCCAATCCCAGTTAAAACAGAACCGACTCGCCCTTCTCTGAAGATGAAAGTCTTCTCTAGAATCTTCTTAATAGATTCATGTATTTCAGAAACCTTATCTATATCCACGCCAGCTTCACGGTAGTCCCTAGGGATGCCCATTTTAGAACACCAAATTACCTGAACTTTTCACCGGTAAGTTTTTCAAAGGCTTCAATATAACGTTTACTTACTTCTGCTATTATATGTCTAGGAAGCTTTGGAGGGGGCGGTATCGACTTACCCGATTTAACCGCCTCTTCCAAAGCCTTCTTGTAACCTACACTTTCCAACCAGTCTCTAATGGGTTGCTTATCGTAACTCTCTTGTCTTCTTCCAGGTTTATAGGAGGATTTCAACCAAAGTCTAAACTCATCTGGACCAATGGAATCAGCTAAGAGTATTCTCCCATCTCGATCACGGCCAAACTCTAACTTGAGGTCTGCTAGTATGAACCCTTTTTCCTCAGCTCTGGAAGCCATAGATTGGTAGATGCGTATGCAAACGTCTTCGAGTACGCAGTATTCGTTTGAGCTAAGCCACCTTCTAGACACTATTTCATCTCTGGTTATAGGTCTATCTTTAACTTCAAATTTAGTAGTAGGGTCTAGTATTGGTTCTGGAAGTTTAGCGGCCAGTATGGGTTCTATTGGAACTTGAGCTTCACCTTTTAAAACTCTTTCATAAAGGCTCCCATATAAATAACCTCTAACCACAAATTCAACTGGTATGATCTTTAAACGTTTAACGAGCATTTTATCGGGCAGTATGAGATCAATCATATGGTTCGGGTAATTAATGAATTTAAACCAGAAACCAGTCATACGACATAAGACCTCTCCTTTAAACGGTATTTCCGACGGTAGTACTACATCAAAAGCTGAAACCCTATTAGTGAAGTGGAATAGAAGGGTATGTTCGTCAACTTCATATATATCCTTGACTTTACCTTGCTTTAGAAGACGCATACAGCCACCTGTTTAGCGTTAAATGGGAGAAAATACTTTTTAACTTTTACCTGAGAAGAATTCTTCAACTCTTCCTTTCTAATAATCGTCTAAGGTCTTCAGCTGACTGTTCAATGTTACGCTTTAAGGAGTTACGATACTCTACGAGCTTCTCAGCTATTTCAGGCTTCCGTAAACATACGATTTCAGCGGCTAGAATGGCGGCGTTGACGGCATTATCAATACCGACACATGCTACTGGTACACCTTGAGGGGTCTGTGCAATTGATAGTAGAGAATCCAATCCTTCTAGAGACCTTTTAATCGGAACACCTATTACTGGTTTGATCGTGTAGGCTGCTATTAAACTGGGAAGCAAGGCAGATAATCCAGCCATAGCTATAAATACGCAAACACCTTCTTTTTCAGCCGTCTCGACGAGGGTTTTAACCATCTCTGGTGTTCTATGAGCTGATGCTATTTCCACTCTAGCTTTAACGCCCAATGAGTTGAGCGTTTCGATAGCTTTAAGAGCGTAGTCTTTATCAGACATACTACCTATGACCACTAAAACGTCAGACATTTTAGACACTTGTAAAAGAGTGGATATTACTCAAAAAGTTTTTGAATATAAAAGTGCAGTCTTCCAGTTTTAGCCGTAGGGCACATCGAGTTAATCCATTACACGTACAGATACTTCTGTAAAACCAGCCTTCCTACCAATTCTTTCAAGTTTTCTGAGGTATTTTTTAGTCACCGTAGAATAGGATTCTTTAGAGACGTAGATTTCTAAAACATTTCCATTTACTTCAACCCGGTACTCGTCTTCTATATGTCTTCGTAGTAGTGCATTAACGCTGTTCAACATCATCTGCTCTCTAGAGCTTTTACGTTTAATGGGTACTACAAACGTCTTCTCACCGAAAACGTACATTTCATATTCAGGTTCTTCTGTTAAGAAGTCTCTTACAACTACTACAGGTCTTGCAAGGTCTGCTTCTTTCAATCCATGCGGAACTTTAACTACGCTTTCAACGCTGTGAACTTTAGCAACCTCTCCATCTCTCATGAATATCACCGTATCTATTATTGAAGGTATCATACCCAACTCCACCCTACCTATGAAACGTTGAATAGCGTCGATAGCTGTTGTAGCATGTACTACTCCAACCATACCTACACCTGAAAGCCTCAAATCCGCGTACAGTTTAAAATCATCTGTATCACGCATTTCGTCAAAAATCGTGTAATCCGGTCTGCTTAAGAGTAGGACGTCATGGATTTCCTGAGAATCTCCCACAACCTTAGAGTATTGCGTAACTTCATCTGGAAGCTGAAGGTCTCTAGGTGCTTCAATTGTTTTAACTATTTTTCCACCTCTAAGGTAGAACTCTGCTAAGGCTTGAGCAAACGTCGATTTACCCATGCCAGGGGCTCCGGCGATAAGTATACCCTCAGCTTGTTCAGAAAGTCTCTTCAAAAGCTTACTTGGGAGATTGTAATCTTCAAGATGTCTATATACTATAGGCCTTACGGCGGTTAACTCTAAACCATCACTAAAGGGTGGTCTAGTTATGACAATTCTGTATGCTCCTAATTGAATTATTGTAGATCCGTTTCTATCGGTCTCTATAAACCCTTCTCCAGCTCTAGCTCTACTTAAAATATCGTTTATGATATCCTCAAGGTCTTTCCTTAATAACGGCTTATCATGTAACACTTCAAATGTCCATTTACCTGGTTTACCTTTTTTAACCCTTGGAGGAAGCCCCTCCTTCAGATGCACGGACATAACGCCATCTTTGAAAAATGCATCTAAACACCTTTCGACTTTAGCCTTCTCATACAATACCCTTATTCCAAGAGCTTTAGCAATCGCTGCAGAAACGTAGTCTGATGTGACGATTATTGAATTGTTTTTAAAGGCAAGCTCCCTCAAAGCTTCCTTTGGGTCTAGATTAGGATCCCCGTTTAAAATCTCAAGTTTTAAACCTAAATTCTCAGCAGATCTACGAGCGTTTTCAAGCTCTTCTAATCCTCTGAAGTCGCCGTTTAAAGCTTTACGTTCAAGCCTCCTAATTATGGAGCTGTGTATTAAAATTCTACCCTTTATTCTCCCATCTAAGATAAGTCTGGATAATAGGCCGCTTTCTACAGCTACTTCATCAGGTAGGTACGTCTCCATTTTTAGAGAATCTAGTATTTGAATAAAAGTTCTATTTATAAACCTTTCTTAGAAAAGGGGACTGAGTTAAAAGTAGGTTGGATGAAAACTCCTACTATAGGTCTGGACACTGTTTTCATATGAGGTTTTTAACAACATTCCTTACTATCGTCTTGAAGAATAATAAACCGTCCGGTTCTAAATTTGAATGGAGTCTAGTCCAGCTGGGATGAAGATGCCGATACACGTGCTTCTCAGGGTGAGGCATTAGACCCAGAACATTACCGTCAGTATTGCATATGCCTGCGATGTTATTCATAGATCCGTTTGGGTTCCAAGGATATCCAGCGGCTTTACCGTTTGGGTCTACATACCTGAATACTACGTATCCTTCTTCTTCGAGTCGTTTAATCGTATCTTCCGAGGCTATAAATCTTCCTTCAGCGTGGTTTACGGGGACGTAGAGTACTTTAGAATTCAGATCTTTCGTTAAGATGCATCTGCAATTTTCTTCATGCTTCATGTAAATCCACCTGTCTACGAATAAGCCTTTTTCATTTAAAGCCAATGTAGCTTCCTGCTTTAAAAATGGTTTTTCAAATGCTGGCAATAGCCCTGCTTTAACTAAAGCCTGAAAACCATTGCATATGCCTATTATCGCCCTACCTTCACTTAAAAACCTTTCAATATCTCTTCTAAGTCTATACTTAAGCTGATTGGCTAAGAGTTTACCTGCTCCTAAATCATCTCCATAGCTGAAGCCTCCCGGTATGCAGAAGATGTGATAATCGTTTAAGTCAACTTCACCTTTTAAAAGCTCATTTAAGTGTACGAGTTTTGCTTCCGCATTAACCATTTGGAAGGATTCAACTGTTTCTATATCGCAATTCGTACCTTCAACCCTAAGCACCAATACTTTAACCGTAGATGAGTTCATCTACTTTATTGAAGAAAACATAACTGTTAAATGTTCTTTTTTCCTCTTTCTCCATACAATCTATTTAATTTTCCATCTAATATTTTTAAAGACTAAGTAGTTCCATAAAACCAATCTCAAAACCTACTCCATATCCTATTAGCTTTGCTAAAACCTGTTCACTTGATACCAAAATTTTCTCAAACGTTCTGTTTCTATTAACTTTACAATCGTTACAACCCTACAGGAGGGGCGAATTCCATATGAGTAATCTGAGAGGTTAATTCCGATAGTCGGTTATTAGGAAAAATTTTCATCCTCTTCATAATTTGAGCTTATAAACCTCTCAAGTAGTGCGAATTTAGATTGAATTAGTCCTCCTCTTACGCTCTCCTTCTTTTCATATGTTCTCTTTTCGATGAAGATATCATGTACCTATGACTATAGTTGTATCCCCACTAAGTTGCTTTAATAGCTGTATAACCGAGAGGGCCGCTAGGTAACTAGTTTTTGGATTATCTGGATGCGGCACATTTTCAACCCTTATACATATCTTAGAGGCCACACTCTCAACCTCAATTTCATGGACGTTTCTATTAAGCAGGGGGTCAGCGTATACTTCAACCCATGGAATCTTGCCAGAGGCTAAGGCCAGCGTTGCTATAGTGTTTACATTTGATGGAAATAGCTTTACAGCTATAGCTCCATTTCCCTCAAATATCTTCGTTCTATCTCTAATTTCCTCAAAACCAAGTTGCTTCAATATTTTTGGATCAAATGCCTTAACATTTTTATATGTTTTCATTACAACTCTTTTAATGCCTAAAGACGATAGAGCCTTTACAGCATCTATACCCGCTATGGCGCCTGTCGGTATATACAGCTTTGCGTTACTGCTTTTATTTATAGTCATAATCTCCCTATAAAGCTCTTCATCCAATAAAGCTCCAACACTCATTACAACCACATCAATGCCTTCGGCAAGTATTTTTGGGACATAGTCCCTAACAGCTTGTTGCGAAGCGGCTTCGACGACTAGCTGAGGCTTTACCTTTAAAAGGCATTCAAGGTCTCTACACACTATAATGTTTTGTCTAGTGCGACATTTCGCCAATAGCTTTTCGCATTTCTCTGGAAGCGCATCCATTAAGGCTACGAGCTCAGCTCTGATATCGCCTTTACATATAGCATTCACTATTACAGAACCTATTACACCACAGCCTATTACACCCATTCTCATTCTTCAATCACCTCCACAACCTCTAAACTCATGTCAATAGCTCTGCTGGAGAGTGTTATGTAGCCACAACTAATTACATCAATATCAAGCTTTGCATAATCTAGGATATTCTCTGGGGTTATTCCCCCCGAAACCTCGATTACAACTTTTTTCCTCAAACCTCTCTTCTTCAGTTCCTCAATTACAGTAGCAACCTCCTCAAGCTTCATATTATCAAGCATTATTATGTCTACACCACTTTCAGCAGCCTTAACAGCATCCTCAATCGTTGAAACCTCTATCTCAACCTTATGCATAAAGCTAGCTTTCCTTCTGGCAATTCTTGTAGCCTCCTCAATACTACCAATAATCTTTATGTGATTATCCTTAATGAGAATGGCGTCTGTAAGCGAAAGTCTGTGAGTATCCCCACCACCTATAGCAACTGCTTTCTTCTCAAAGTATCTTAGACCTGGCAACGTCTTTCTAGTTGCAGCTATTCTAACTCTACCATTAACCCTTCTAACTAGCTCTATTAATCTTCTAACTTCAGTTGCAATGCCGCTACAATGCATTAGTATATTGAGTATCAACCTCTCTACGGCTAAGATTGTTTTTGCAGAGCCTACTACCTCTAGGAGCGTAGCTCCCTTTTCAACCACGTCACCATCTTTAATAAATTGCGTTACCTGCAACCCTAATCTCTCAAGAAAGTGGACAACATCATCTATGCCAGCAACTACACAACTCTGCTTAGCTACTACATGAGCTTTAACCACTACTTTCTCTGGAATCAGTATACCTGTAGTAGTATCCCAGAACGGTATGTCTTCTTCGAGAAAACTCAAGAGTCTTCTAAATACTATCTCCTCAGCCACGGCAACTCAACCCCTAGAACCATAAACGTGTTTTCAAGAGCTTTCCTCATCTTTGCAGCTATCTCTCTATCAATCTCAACCCTGTAAATACCATCTCTTAAACTTCTGTAAACCTTCTCGAGAGTTATCTTTTTCATATCCTCGCATATAGCGCTCGTAGAGGCTGGGACAAACGATTTACCCTCGCTCTCCTTAGCCATGCGGTAAATTATGCCAATTTCCGTGCCTACGAGAAAGCACGTACTTTGACTACTCTTAACAAACCTTATCATTTGACTAGTACTACCTATGAAGTCTGCCAACGCCCTTATATCGCCTGGGCACTCTGGATGGGCAATGAACAAGTAGTTTCTGTATATAGACTTCAGCACCTGGATTGTATTTAAATCAAATTTTATGTGAATGGGGCAATGTCCGTTTTCAGGAATTGGTATCACTCTCTTCCCTGTTTTCTCCGCTACATATTCAGCTAAATATCTATCGGGGCCGAATATGACTGTGTCAGCTTCTATAGCCTCCACAACGTTTATAACATTTGCACTTGTAACTACGTAATCTGCCTCAGCCTTTATAGAAGCTGGACTATTCACATAAATTACTACAGGTACCTTGGGATATTGCTTCCTAGCTTTACGAACATCTTCAACGGATATCATCTTAGCCATTGGACACTTCGCCTCAGGATCTGGATGCAGAACAATAGCTTCTTCATTAATCACAGCTACTTGTTCAGCCATGAAATCAACACCGCAAAACACAATAAACTTTGCATTAAACTCAGAGGCTTTTATCGAAAGCTCTAGACTATCACCAATAAAATCAGCTACATCTTGTACTTCAGGAGGTTGATAGTTATGAGCGAGTATTATAGCATTAAGTTCCTTCTTCAACTTAACAATTTTTTGAACAATATCGCTCAAGATACTTCACCTCTGCAAATCACGTTTAACCTGATGTATACGGTTCTGGTCTGGCGTAAATTCCGCAAATCCGTGTCTTTAAAATCTTGAACCCTCTTTCAAAGTTGCAGTAGGGACGCTTAACCACCTACCCCACCCTCTTCAGTAGTGGTTATCGGGCGTTATATATTGCGACGCCCTTGTTTCATATATTTCAACTCCAACCCACGGCATATTTAAACCCACATTCATATTCTTCACCTAAGATATTCCCCAGCTTAATTGTAAAAGGATTTTAAAAACATTCTCTACAGAGGCTGGGCGGAGTTTTTCACAACAAGTACTACACGTAGAGGCGTATAAGGAAGGGGGAAATACCTAGAAATGTTTTAAATGAGTTTAAGGTATACTTTAGATGTGGTCAGTGGTGAAATTAGGCATAGCCAGTTATTCGTATAATAGGTATTTGGCTGATGGAAAAATGACGATCGAAGATTTTATAGATGAGGCGTTTGGGCTCGACGTAGATGGCGTTGAGTTAAACCAGCTCTACTTTAAACCGGAAATCGATAGGATTAAAGGTATTAAGAAGGCTCTGCTGGATTATGGATTGGATCTATCTTGCGTAACGGTCGATAACAACTTCTGTAAGCCTGACCCAAATGAGAGGAGGAGAGAAGTAGAATTCGTTAAAAACTGGATAGATGCTACTGTTAAGCTTAGCTCTCCGATCATGAGGATAAATGCGGGGTGGCCTCCTAAAGGTGTTTCAGAGGACGAAGCCTTTGAAGTCTCAGTTAAGTGTATAAAGGAGGCCGTAGATTACGCTGAACACTATGGACTTATGGTCGTTGTGGAAAATCATGGAGGCATAACTTCTACGGCCGAGCAGGTACTAAAACTCATAAAAGCCGTGGATTCAGATTGGTTTAGAGTAAACCTTGACTTAGGCAACTTCAGGGAAAACATCTACGAGAGTATAGAGGCTGTTATGCCATACACGTCTCACATACATGCTAAGATATATGAGTTGGCTTTAGAATGGTATGGTTTAAGTAGCTACTGGATCGAGAAAAAGCTTGATTATAGGAGGATCATAGAGATAATTACGAGATACGGCTACAACGGATACCTATCGTTGGAATATGAGGGGAAAGACGACCCTCTTATAGCCGTACCCAGAGCTTTAGACTTCCTCGACAACATCATACCATAGTATCTACCAGTTGAATGTAGATTTCCAAGCTTTTTTAAGCTCCCAAATATTTTCCTCGTATACTTTCCCGTTCAAGCCATATATGACAAGATTGCTATTGGGTTTTACAAATCCAATTCTTGAGCAGGGTATGCCCATCATGAGGTTTTCAAACTCTTGAACGCTATGTTTAGACACTTCGACTATAAATCTACTGTTAGACTCTGAAAACAGTATTCTATCATCTCTACTTATCCTTTCAACTGGAACTTTAGACAGCATTACTTCAGCACCAAACCCCCCTGAGAAGCACGATTCGGCTAAAGCTACAGCTAATCCTCCTTCAGAACAGTCATGGCAGGCTTTAACGTGGCCTAAGTCTATAGCATCCACCAGCCTGTCCATTATGAGCTTAGCCATCTTAACGTCTACACCTGGTACGACTCCTCCTCTTAAACCTAAAACCATGTGGTAGTGCGAACCCCCAAGCTCGTCTTTAGTAACACCCAGTATGTATATAGGGTTCCCCGGCTCTTTAAAATCCATCGTTACAGCATTTCTAACATCTGGAATTATCCCTACTGCGGTGATTAGAAGGGTTCCAGGTATTGACAGATAGCTTCCATCTGGAAATCTATACTCATTGTATAGACTATCTTTACCCGATATGAAAGGAGCGTCAAACCCTATGGCTCCATCATAACATCCCCTCGCAGCCTCAACCAGCGCACCTAGAGTCTTCTCTCTCTCAGGGTTGCCCCAGCTGAAGTTATCCAGTAAAGCAATCCTACGCCCACCTACTGCCACGTTATTCCTTATGGCCTCATCTATGGCGGATAGGGCCATCTTATACGGGTTTATTGAATAGTTGGGATTTGCACCACAAGAAACCACTATACCTCTCCAAGAGTCTTTTAAAGGTTTAATCACACATGCATCACTCGGTCCATCTTGGTTGACACCGACGAGCGGTTTAACTATCATTCTAGCTTGGACTTCATGATCATACTGTCTAATTACCCACTCCTTGCTGGCGACATTTGGACTTTTAAGAATGTTCTTTAAAACATCCATCAAATCTTCGGGTTGAGGAAAGCCCACTTCATCTTCAAGTGGAGGCTTCCAGAATGCTTTACGTCTAACTCTCGGAATACCTTCGAAGAGGAAGTCTAAGCTTAAATCGCATACGGTCTCGCCACGGTATTTTACACATAGACGCCTAGTAGAAGTAAACTCTCCTATTACCGTTGCGTCGCAGTTCTCGTTCTTAAAAATCTCAAGTAGCTCTTCAATGTTATTTTTGGGAACTGCTAAAACCATACGTTCTTGAGATTCTGAAAGCCAAATCTCCCAAGGTTTCAGACCACTATATTTTAAAGGAACCTTTGCCAATTCAACTGTAGCACCAAGCCCCTTCGCCATTTCGCCTACGGCGGATGAAAGCCCTCCACCTCCACAATCAGTTATGGCTGAGTATAGGGGTTTATCATATTTGTCTCTTGCTCTTAAGATGGCTTCTAGCAACTTCTTCTCTTCTATAGGATTCCCTATCTGCACTGATACCGCGGACACTTGCTCAGACTCTGGTGTAAGCTCCATGCTAGCAAACGTAACGCCTCTCAGCCCATCTCTTCCAGTCTTTCCACCAGCCAAAACTATAAGATCCCCAGGTTTGGGATTCTTAACGTACTTCTTAATAGGCATAATGCCTACGCAACCCGCGTACACTAGAGGATTGCATAGATACCCGTAGTCGAAATATATGGCTCCGCAAGCCGTCGGTATACCCATCTTATTCCCATAATCTCGAATGCCAGCTACGGCCCCTCTCATCAAACGCCTGGGATGCATGACCCCGGGCGGAAGTTTTTCATAGGGGTAGTCTAAAGGCCCGAAAAATAAGACGTCTGTCGAAAGTATAGGTTTAGCACCCACCCCCATTACGTCTCTGAAAACTCCGCCAGTACCTGTCCCAGCACCACCATATGGGTCTAAAGCCGTCGGATGGTTATGCGTCTCAACTTTAACAGCTATAGCCCATTCTTCATCGAAGGCCACTAAACCAGCGTTGTCCCTGAAAACTACGAGACACCACGGCTTATTCAACTCTTCCGTCGCTTTGAATATGAACGTCTTCAGTAGTCCATCTATTACACCACTTGGCGTCTCTATAATCCCTTTAAACGTTTTATGATAGCAGTGTTCAGACCACGTCTGAGCTATCGTATTTAGCTCTACGTCCGTCGGATCTCTACCCAAAGCTTGAAAATACTTTTGAATAGTCTTCATCTCTTCGATGGAAAGTGAAAGCATGTATTTTTGACTAATCTCAATCAATTGTTTTTCATCTGCGTATCTTAATGGAATGTATTCAACATTAGTCATTTTTGGAGGCGCCGAAAATATAAAATTCAGCAGTCTATATAATTTTTCCTTTAGCCTTACAGTTTAACATGGAAGTTCAAGGGGGAATTACGGGCACTCTGCCGAATAAACCCAAGTCTACAGACTCGCCAGGCTTCACGGAATGGTATGGAATAACTCTTACGCCAATCACCTTGCCTTTGAACTTGGCGATTTCAAATGCATCCTTCAGAAGTCCTTCAATATGTTTAAACGAATATTCAGCTGGGATTACAACCATATCCACTCCTGCTACGCACACAGTAGATAAAGCTATAATGTCTCTAAGCCTAAGCCTCCCCTCCGATGCCCTCCCCACGTAATTCTCTACACTTCACATTTATCCAACATATTCTAAATCTACCTCGCTAGCCATTACAGCAGACGTATTCTAAGGAAAGTCACAAGAGCTATAAAGATTAGAAGTACGAGCCATACTATTGGAAGTTTTGAGTAAAGTCCTCTATCGATGTTCTCAATAATCCTCTGGAATAGCAAAGCATTAGTTCGTTTAAAATTTAAAAGTAAAGTCTTAGCGCCTTCTAAATCCCTTCTAAAACCTGAAATTCTATCCTCATCCACTATCACTTTCTTAGAGAAGATTGAAGATTCAACTCTTATGAGGCCTTTTTGAGCCAAGTAAGTTTCCACGAGTTTTAAAATGAAACTAGAGCTGCTCGGAAGACCAAAAATCCCCCATACTCCCCTTAAATCTAAAACTCTACGGGTTATATTGTAAACGCTTACTGGCTTATCTTCCATAAGGATTTTGTTTAGGATGACGTCTTCAAGGCTACCATCTTTAAAGCCGTTTGAAACAATCTTATGAACTATTACAGTTGGAAACTTCATCAAACCACCGAATGCGCTTTCTTCAGATAAACTCATGCTCACCAGCCGATTTTCTCTAAGCCATATAAGAGAAGTTGCCACTATCATGATAGTGGCGTTTCTCTCATTGACACTTATGTTTGAAGTGGGAGACTTAAAACCCCTTTCTCCAAATATGAAATGCATAAACCCTAAAGGAGGTAGAAAATGATCTGGGAAAAGATATATGAGCGCTGAGGGAGAAGTTAAGCGCTCAGCATACAATTTAGATAACGGTTTTCCACAGTAGGGGCAGTAATATGCATTACTTGGGACAGCCCCTCCACAATAAGGACAATACAATGTATGCACTTCCTAAACTTCTAATATCAAACCGTCCTTAAAAGCTTTATAAATTGTAAGGATTTGTGCGTTTATTTAACCCAACTCTCAGCAACGGAGTATTCCCAATACTTCACGAATTATCTAAGCTTCATATTTGAATTTCTTTTGGAATTTTCAACCTTTCAATAATCAGAATTTAGAGGGGGTATATCTTATAGTTATGGATTATGGGGTTGGCTAAGCATCTTCTACATAAAGCTTCAATCTTCTCTTCATTTAAATTCCCACGTATAAGGTAGACCATGTACGTTTCAACTTTTTCAATATTATAGATTCCTATAACTTCAGCGCCTTTAAAAACGCTTTCAGCTAAGCTGTCGAAAACGCCGGGTTTAAGCTTAACTTCAACTGCCCAACTGTTCGGTGTTTTAAATAGTGGAGATGCGTCAAGCCCTTCGATGTATGAGTATTGTTGGATAATAGGATCGTATAAAAGTTCTTCACACAACTTTCTAATATCCTCCTCTTCTAAACGTCCCACTATTTGAAAGACTTGAATTGTTTTAACACTTTCCACTCCACTAATTCCCAGGTCTTGTATCTCCCACGCCGTCCTCCTACCCAATGGGTCAAACTCATCGTTTATATAGCTCACACATATGCTCCAAATCCTGCCCAAATAAACCCCCTCTTAAACGGGATCATTAAATTCTCTGCCAATTAAACTCACTTTATTAAACCAAAGTTCCCTCGCTTCTCCTACGGTAAACACAGACCCGGTAACTACTACCACGTCATTCTCAGAAGCCATTTTTAAAGCCTCTCTAACAGCCTCTTTAACGTCATCTATCACAATAGCAGGTTTGCAACACCTTTCAGCTTCAGAAGCTAAAACTTCAGGGTTTAAGCCCCTCCCCATGACTTTATGCCTACAAGCTACTACGACTTCAGAAAAACTGCAAAACTCCTTCATCATGCTTTTATAGTCTTTATCGGAAGATATGCTTACAACGAGAATGGCTTTTTTACCGTTGAATAGCCTCAGGAATTCATTTTTAAGAGTTGACGCTGCAAATGGGTCCTTAGCACAGTCTAACACCACCGTAGGGTTTTTCTGAACTACTTCAAACCTTCCTGGTATAAAAGCCCTTTCAAGCCCCCTTCTAATGGCGTTTTCAGATACTTCTAAACCTTTAAATTTCAATAATTCAACAGCTCCCACCGCAATAGTACCATTAACGACTTGGTGTAATCCGAGCATTTTTACCTTCAGTTCCTCATAATACGTTGTTAAACTTTTAAGGTCGAATACTTCTCCGTTTAAATCCGCCCTCCTTACATTAAACTTCAAATCCGAGCCAACTCTAAAGAGTTTCGCCCTTCTTCTACGAGCCATTCCACTTATAACTTTAAACGCCTCCTCCCTATCCGTTGCAGTTATAGCTAATCCACCAGGCTTTATTATGTGCGCCTTCTCCCAAGCGATTTTCTCAACGGTATCTCCGAGGATTTTAGTATGTTCAAGGTGGACGTTTGTTATAACTGAAACTAGAGGGTTTAAGACATTTGTAGCGTCTAATCGTCCTCCCAATCCAACTTCAACAACGGCTATATCCACATTCTGCTCAGAGAAGTATTTGAACGCTAAGGCTACGGTTGCCTCAAAGAAGCTTGGATGTCTATACCTCTTACATAGAGACATTCTCTCCATACTTGGTTTAAGCTCGTAGAATATTCTAACAACGTCTTCCTCGGATATCGGTACGCCGTTGACGACAAACCTCTCAGTGTAGCTTGAAAGATGGGGTTTAGTGAATAGACCAACTCTAAATCCTTCCTCCATAAGTATGGTTGCTATCATAGTGGCTGTTGAGCCTTTGCCGTTCGTTCCTCCGACGAGTATGGATTTAAACGAGTTCTGAGGATTTCCTATCAGCTTTAAAAGTCTCCAGATATTCCTAAGGTCTAATTTTGACCCAAGTCTCTTAAGATTATATATGTACTCTGTAATCTCAGAATAGCTACTCAATAGGGGCTCACTTAACCTCTTTAAGTATTCTAACACGTCTACCTTCTACCCTAATTAGCCCTCCTTGGAAGAGCTTTATAGCCTCTATTAAAACCTCCTGCTCAGCCTTCTGCACTTTAGCTTTAAGCGTTTCAGGTGTATCGTTGTCATCAACCATAACTGGTTTTTGAAGAATTATCGGTCCGGTGTCTACTCCCTCGTCTACGAAATGTAAAGTGCATCCTGTAACTTTAACGCCATAATCTAAAACAGCCTTATGGACGTTAAGATCCATACCGCCAGCGAAAGCCGGTAGAAGCGACGGGTGGATATTGATTATCCTCCACCTGTACTTCTTAACGAACTGGTTGCTCAATATTCGCATATATCCGATTAGAAGTATAAGGTCCACTGGAGAACGCTTCTCGATCTCGTCCATAATCAACTTATCGTACTCTTCTCTGGTTAAGCCCTTAGGATTTATAAATAAAGCCTCAATCCCATGCTGTTTAGCTCTCTCGAGAATATATGCGTCTTTTCTATCGCTTATAACGCAAACAACTTCGGCTTTGAGGAGGCTGGACTTTATAGCGTCGATTATGGCTTGCAAATCTGTCCCTCTAGTCGACCCCAATACAGCCAGTCGTATTGGTCTATCTTTCACTGGTTGGAAAGTATAAGCCGTATCTACGCTATTGTAATTCATACTAAACACTTCTGAAGTTTCACAGCATTTAAAAGGTTATCGACCACCATAGCCACTGTCATAGGTCCAACCCCTCCCGGAACTGGAGTTATCATTGATGCTCGATTTTTAACGTTTTCAAAATCAACGTCACCGACTATTTTCCCACCTAGTTTAGCTATCCCTACGTCCACCACTACGGCCCCCTCTTTAACCATATCAGGTTTAATTATGTGAGCTACTCCCGTCGCTGAAACTAGAACATCCGCATTCGATGTATATTCTCTTAAATTTCTCGTTTTCACATGGCACATTGTTACCGTGGCGAACCTGTTCGTTGCCATCATTGCCAAGGGTTTACCGACCAGTATGCTATTGCTTACAATACACATATTGAGCCCTTCGAGGTTAACTCCATATGTCTCTAAAAGCTTTATAACTGCTTTAGCACCACAAGGTGCTAAAGTTTCATCTCCATGAGCGATTTTACCCAAGTTTAATGGAGTTAAACCATCCACGTCTTTAAGCGGCTCTATGCTTGCTAAAACCCTGTATGAGTTTATGTGCGGAGGGAGGGGGAGCTGAACTAGTATACCATGGGTATTTTCATCATCGTTGAGAGCTTTTATAATCTCCAAGAGCTCTCCTTCAGTTAAGGTGCTCGGTTTAGCTAAAACCCTTGCATTAACACCTACACTTGCACAAAGATTCACCTTGTTCTTAACGAAGATTTTTGAAGCATGATCTTCACCAACCATTATAATGGCTAAACTGGGTCTTATACCTATATCGACCAAGCGCGATACTTCCACTCTAAATTTCTCAGTTAGAGACTGTGATAGCGCCTTTCCATCCATAATTATCGGTCGATTCAAGCTTAATCCCCATATATGGGAAACATTTTACATAGTTCAACGACCTTTTCTTCAACCTTCTTCAATGTTGTGCTGTCACGCCTATTCTTTAATCCAACATCTATAAGTTCAGCTATAGCATCCATTTCAGGCTCTTTCATACCCCTAGCGGCTACGCATGGAGTTCCGAGACGTATACCGCTTGTAACATATGGTGGTTTTTCATCGTAAGGTACTAGGTTCTTATTAACGTAAATCCGAACTTTCTCCAGCACGTCCTGAGCCAACCTACCTGAAACACCAATCCCTCTCAAGTCTACAAGCAACAGGTGGTTGTCAGTTCCACCGCTTACAATTCTATATCCTCTACTGGCTAAAGATGAAGCTAAAGCCTTAGCGTCTCTAACTATCAAACGTTGATATTCTCTAAATTCCTCCGTAGAGGCTAGTTTAAAGGCTACGGCTTTAGCCGCTATTATATGCATAAGTGGACCACTTTGTGTTCCAGGAAATACAGCCCTATCTATGGCTTCTGCATACTCCTTACGGCATAGTATAAATCCCCCTCTAGGGCCTTTAAGCGTCTTCTGCGTTGTACTTGTCACGAAATCTGCGTAGGGAACCGGACTCATGTGTAGGCCTGTAGCAATTAAACCAGCTATGTGAGCCATATCCACCATCAAGTATGCTCCAACCTTATCGCATATTTCTCTAAACCTTTTGAAGTCTATCTCTCTCGGGTAGGCGCTAGCTCCGGCAACTATCATTCTAGGCTTATGCTCTAAGGCGAGCTTCTCAACCTGATCATAATCTATCAACTCAGTTGTTCTGTCTACACCGTAGTGCACAAACTTGTAGAATACTCCTGAGAAGTTTACCGGACTACCGTGCGTGAGATGCCCTCCGTGGGCGAGATCCATAGCTAAAACTGTGTCTCCAGGTTTGAGAAAGGCTAGGTAAACAGCTAAGTTTGCCTGAGAGCCAGAGTGGGGTTGAACATTCGCATGTTCAGCATTAAAGAGGCGTTTAGCTCTTTCTACGGCTATACGTTCTATTTCATCATATACTTCACATCCACTGTAATACCTCCTACTCGGGTATCCCTCTGCGTACTTATTCGTTAGAACGGTTGCTTGAACTTGTATTACAGCTTCATCTGCGTAATTTTCAGAGGCTATTAGATTTATTCCATAAGATTGCCTGTCAAGCTCTTTTAAAACAAGTTTAGCTATTTCCGGGTCTACTTTTTCAACTAGATCCAGCTTTCTCAAAAAGCCCATATGGTTTACACCTCTATTTTACCTCTCCCGGGAATCCAATCTATTGTTCTACCAAGCATATTCTTTTTCTCCCTATACTGGTAGATTTCCCTGACTATTTCAGCCAGCTTTCTACGTTTCTCCAGAAGACTCGGGCTACCTATATCGCTTCTGTAGAAGAGCTCCCACCCATCTAGAAGCTTCACATACGGTATGCACTTCTCCACTATCTCTGAAGCCTTCTCTATGGTATCTGCTTCAGCGTAGATTTCGCATGCTCTTGAACCACCAGTAACATATTTTCCATCTACAGTATCTACGGAGCTCCAGAAAACTTTCCCCCCAATTTTCTCAATGGCTTTTTCATCAACCCATATCGGATGGCCTTTAGCGAGCTCTCTATGGTCAGGGTAACCTCTGGGTGCTAGGCATTTTATAACTGTAGCCTCTTCTCTAAATTTAAGCTTCACTTTAGCTAAGCTTTGGCCCACTATGGCTTCACAGATTTCAACAATATCCGTTTCAAGAAGCGGTAGAATGTTTTCACCTTCAGGTTGCCCAAACCGGCTGTACATCTCTATGATTGTTGGACCCCACTTATCAGTTAACATCATCTGTCCAGCTATAACACCCTTATATTCTTCGCTAGATTCTCTCTGAACAGCTTCAACGAGTTTTCTAACAATTTCCACCGACCGGTTGTATTCATCCATGGTTATGAATGGAAGAGTCAAACCTCTGCCCTTTATAGAGCCCATTCCACCCGTCTCTGGACCTATGTCTTCGTTGAAGGCATGTTTATTGTCTTGAACTAGAGGCATTGGTAGAACTGTTTTACCATCGCAGAAACAGTGTAAAGTGTATTCTGGCCCTTCAACCTTCTCTTCCAAGAGAATACGGTCTTCAATGTCAGAGTACTTGCTCATGTATTTTTCAAAAACTGCGACTGCATGTTTAGCCTTAACATCTCTCTTCTCTTTAAAAAGGTATGCTTGAAGGTCTGCTATGACTTTAACACCTTTTCCTCCAGCTTGTCTAGCTGGTTTTATAGCCAAGCTTTCGGCATACTCGTTTATGTAGGCTATGGCATCCTCAACGTTTTTAAAAGCTTTAAACCTAAGCCTACCCGGTACCTCATATTTCCACATGAGGCGTCTCATAAATGCCTTAGACATCTCTATCTCTGCCAATGCTCTCTTAGCTCCTATACAGCATATCCCTCTACGTTCAACTTCATCAGCTACGCCATGGAACAGCGGCTCCTCCGGACCTACGAATACAAAATCTACATTGAGGCTTTCAGCGTAATCCGCGACTTGCCTTGGATCTGTTGGGTCTCCTCTTTTAAACCCTCCACCGGTAATCTCGCAAACTCTAGCTATACCGGGATTTATGAGCTTCATTATAGCGTAGACTCTAGGTTGTTTAACACTTCTAGAGAATGCTTCAGCTATGGCTTGCTCTCTAGAACCGTCACCAACTACTAAAACCTTCACTATAACCCACCTTGCAGTTTCACGTGTAAGTGAAACAAGTAGCACACCTTTAATCTTTTTGATCTATTTCTGTAGAAACTAAACGGGGTATTCACCTGTAAAACATCCTAGACATAATTTATCTCTAGGGAGACCAATAGATTCGAGAAGCCCACTCATACTTAAATAATTGAAGCTGTCAGCTCCTATAACTTGAGCTATTTCATCCGATGTTAATGCTTTACCTATAAGCTCATCTTCAGGTGGCACAGTTGCTCCATACGGGCATCTGGCAATTATCGCCGGACTCCCAATCCTTACATGGACTTCTTTAGCCCCCTTTTTTCTAAGAAGGTAGACAATATTCCTTAAAGTAGTTCCTCTAACAACGCTGTCATCTATGAGAACGACACGTTTACCCTTTACGCTTGCCTGTATTGGATTAAGTTTAAGTTGAACACCTACAAGTCTTTCAAATTGAGTCGGTTTAATGGCGGTTCTAACGGATCTACCTGTTCTAACGAAACCCATTTCCACTGGTATGCCCGTAGCTTGTGAATAAGCCATTGCAAACGGTATTGCAGTCTCAGGAACACCTATGACAACGTCGGCCTCAACAGGGTTTTCTCTAGCTAGAAATAATCCTATACGTCTTCTCACCTCATATATCGGTATGCCGTTCACTACCGAATCTGGTCTTGCGTAGTACACGTATTCAAAGCTACAGTAGGCTGTTTTACCGTGAGTGTTTAGTGACGATCTCTTCACGCTGAGTAATTCTGTCACTATGACTTCTCCAGGTTCAACTTCTCTAGAAAGGTCGGAGCCTAAAACATCTAATGCTGAAGATTCTGATGCGAAAACCGCTAAATCGAACCCTAAGCCTCCTATGCACAGGGGTCTAATCCCCATGGGGTCTCTCCCTGAAATCATCCTTCCATCATCCGTTAAAGCTATGAAGCTATATCCTCCTTTAAACTTCTCCATAATTGTTAAAGCCGCTTGGTCGATATCGCTTCTCAAAGATTCTTTAAGTAAAGCTAAGGCAAATTCTTCTGGAGTGCCATCTATTAGAGCACCTGAAAACGTCAACATCATGGATTTACCGTTACTTTTTACCATCAAGGGTTGTAAAAGGTCTGGATTTGTCGATACAGAACCGCATCCTATATTTCCCTTAAGCTCTTGAAGGTCTTCTTCTCTAAAGGCTTCCTCAACCAACCCTTTACAAGCTCTTCTATAAAACCTGTTCCCTTGCAAAGTCGCTATACCTGCAGACTCCTGACCCCTATGTTGCAGACCCATAAGCCCGTAATACAGAAACCTAGATACAGCCCAATTTTCATCAAATGCAAATATCCCAATTAATCCACTCATTTTTTAATCACCACCTTTCTCCCTAAAAATGGCCTGATTTCATCGGGATACTCACCAGTTAAACAGGCTAAGCATAGCTCATCCTTAGGAAGACCTATAGCTTTAACCAGACCGTCAATCGTCATATAAGTTAAACTGTCCACACCTATAAGCTTTCTAACGTCTTCTACACTCCTCCCGTGGGCAATAAGCTCTTCGAAAGTCGGAAAGTCAACACCCATATAGCATGGTGCTATCAGAGGTGGACACGTTATTTTGAGGTGGACTTCTTTTACTCCGGCTCTTTTAAGCATAGATACTATTGCTCTAGAAGTTGTCCCCCTTACAATACTATCATCTATGAGAATTATGCGCTTCCCATTTAAGGCTTGCTTTAGAGGGTTTAATTTAAGCCTTGCAAAGTATCCTCTATCCTTAGGCATTATGAACGTTCGAAGAGCATACCTGTTAACCCCGAACCCCTCCATTATAGGTATACCCGATTTTGATGAAAAACCCAAGGCGGCTATTCTACTAGTCTCGGGGACTGGAACCACGTAGTCGGCTTCTATCGGATTAAGCTCAGCCAATTTCTCACCGAGCCTCCACCTCACGCTGAAAACATCTACGCCTTCTATTATGGAATCTTGTCGTGAGAAATACACCCATTCAAACATGCAGTGGGCGTGTCTGCTAGAGTGTACTTTTAAACGCGTCACTTCTCCACCTTTTAAAACGCTTATGGATCCCGGCGGTATGTCTTCGATAAAGGTTGCATCTACGGCGTCTAATCCTGAAGTTTCAGATGAAAATACGTACGCTTCAAGGTCTTTCAAATACCCTAAGCATAACGGTCTGAAGCCGTATGCGTCTCTGAAGGCTACGATCGCCCCATCTTCAGACAGTAGAACCGCCGAATATGCGCCTTTCAACTTCTCCATTCCATAAATAATGGCGTTTGTGAGATCTGAGCCGTGTTTAAGAGCTTTAGAGATTAGGAAACCTATGACCTCGGAGTCTGAAGTTGTTTTGAATACGTAGCCGTCGCGTTCAAGCTCGGCTCTAAGTTCTTCATAGTTCACTATCGTACCGTTGAAGCATAGAGCAAACTTAGGTTTGGATTCAAATTCTATCGGTTGCGCATTGATGAGGTCTGAAGAACCGTAGGTAGAATATCGCACATGACCTATTCCAATAGGTGCGCTTAAACCCTTCAAAATGTTATGGCTGAAAACTTCTATCACAAGACCCAGACCTTTAAATGTTGAGAGTTTTCCATTCTTTAAAACGGTTATACCCGCAGACTCTTGACCTCTATGCTGTAAAGCTAAAAGACCGCTAAATATCACTGGTGCAACATCAACCCTATCTGAGTTAGATGAAACGGCGAATACTGCACAGGACTCTTTGAGACTCGTTGAGTCTGTCATTAACATGAATTGGTGAATAAATGTGGATAAAATAAACCTTTTCTACAAATTTTTGACTACTCAGAGCTCTAAACGGCTATAATCCCTAACCATATATCAACGCCTCATTGCAATTATAACCCCTAGGAGAAAGCCAACGCCTATTGGAAGGATTGTTAGTATGCCTAAGGCGGATATAAGCGTTTGAATTAAAGGATAAACTTTCGACCATTCTAAACCACTTCTTGAAAAGAACTCCTCCAATCCTCCGAGTTGCCATATATCGAGGAGTAATCCTATGAGTACAATAGCCACTAAAGCCAGAATATACTTGAAAACTTTAGCTAAGAAGTAACCCAGTATTAAGCCTAAGAAGAACTTTACGACAAACGATGCGAGTACTATTGGATTTGACATGAGTTCTGAAATAACCAATTGTAAATCTACACCATCTTCAGCGAAACAAGGGCTTATGCCGGAGAAGACCAGTAACACTACTAACAACGTTAAAAAGTGTTCTCTTTTCATGTTCATCGCAATTATTTAATTCTCACTTGAACTATTTAAAGGAAGTGCAACATTTTTCTTAAGAAAAAACTACATAAATATTGTGAACTACATCGATTTTTAACCTTTAAAACACCTTTAACACGTTCGTTATGGATGAGGTTACTAGTTCATTACACTGACGGTTGTTTGAGAGATCGCAGTTAAATGGTAGCCAGTATAATCTTCTAATAGGGTGTTAAATTTTGAATTGTAAAAAGCTAAAAGTAGAGTTTGCTGAGGAAGGTATCATTGTAAAGAGTAGTTTTTGGGAAGTCGTACATGACCCTAGGAAAGGCGGCTGTATAACCAGTATTAGGTTTTTACATGGAAGTGGCGAGAACGTTTTAAAAAGCCCCATCGCATCTTACTTTGGCTCTTACTTAGATGTACTAAACGATAATACGGCTATTAGAGTGATAGATAGAGACGGATTTGTAGAAGTTGAAGCATGCGGTAGATTGATCGATGAAAATAGCTATACAGTATCGGATATCGATTACGCATATACTTACAAATACTCAGAAGGCTATGTTAAGATCGTACAGAAGTATACGTTTGAAAAACCAGTCGCTGATGTAAAGCGGGTTGGAATAGGTTGCATGAATCTAACACCTAGATTCAAATACTTTGCTGCAAGACCTTCGCACGTTAGAGTCGATAAACCGTATGGCAACTGTGCGGCAGTTTGGGGGGGAAGTTCATTTTAACGGTAAACCTGCATTTGAAGAGAGGAGTATACCACTCTACATGGCTGTTTTCGATCCAGGAGTTGAAGGTGTAGAATTCATCCCCGGCTCCGATCTAGAGGAGTGGACTAGACAGTTGACTGCAGAGAAAGATAGAGGTGTTTTCCAGATTAAAGGAGAGTTGAAACCGCAGAGTACTCGAATCATAATAGAACCCCTTAACTATAAACTCGTAGATCGTAGTACTCCAAACTTCTCAGGCGATTACGTTTTCCATTACTACTTGGGGCTTCCTAAAGTCCGTGATAAGCTACCTAGAAAGTATATGCATATGTCTTTCGGCAACCACCCATGGCCTAGTGATGGGGATATACGAAGATGGGCGTATAAGGGTGTCTCTGTAGTCCGTATACATAATGATTACCACCCTAGTAGAGATTTCTGGCACGATGGTTCTTGGCCGCCTTACGATGAAAAAGGTATGTGCGAGCTGAAGCGTGTTATAGACACGTGCCATAGGTATGGAATAAAAGTAGTACCGTACATCTCTCTACGAGATCAATCCTAAGTCTGAAGCATTTGCAGACGGATATATAGTTTGGAGGAGGACAATAGATGAAAGATTCTCCCTTATAGAGACTTACCCGCCCAATTACTTCTTCGGATTTGGAATGTGTCTTAAATCTGGTTGGAAGGAGTTTCTAAAGAAGTATGTAGAGAAGGTTGTTAAAACCTTAGGCTTAGATGGAGTATACTACGACTACGCCCACTACTGGTTCTGCAACAATAGACTTCACAATAAGGGAGACCATACGAATATCGACGATTTAATTGAATTCTTAGAGTATACTAGAAGCCTAGTTGGAGAAGACGGCATAATACTACTTCACCAGTCTGGTTGGTTTCCATCAGTGCTCGTGGAAAACTACGCTGATGGACATATAATGTTGGAAGATTGGTCTGAGTGGAGGGAACTACCTCCGCTTGAAAAGTTTCCACTAAACACTCTACATATTAAGTTTATGAACGTCGCACCTAAAATCCCCTGCCCACTCTATCAAGCAGTTGACTCTGTTAAGGCGGCATGGGATTTATCCGCCAAGTGTTCAGTATTGGGTGCTTTCCCATGGCAGAGCTTAGGCCCTGCGGCTGAACCCCGTATTGGCTTTATTTGAAGCCTTCAGAGCCTTCGACCTCTCAAAATTCAAGTTTAAAGATTATACCATGGGGTTTGTAAAAACCACAGATGAAGCTGTAAAAGGCGCAGTCTACTTTAATGAAGATAGGTTTTAGTTGTTTTAGCCAATGTTGAAGATAGACCTGTGAAAGTCTTCAGGTGGACTGTAGACTTGGAGAGGATTGGATGGTGTTCAGCGTGTAAATACCACGTAACCGATAGTCTCGGAGAATCTATCCGATTAATTGAGGGGAGAGATTTGGTTGAAAAAGGCATTGAAGATTCTCTCGAAGATTTTAGATTTAAAGTCTACGCCATCACTAAATACCGGAGCGATGGAAGATACGTCCTCTACAACACTCGACCTTGGGTTGAAAGCTATGTGGGTGGAAAGTTGACGGTAAAAACCAGAGGCCCGGGAGGTCAGGGGGCCGTTCTCAAATTCTACTCCTCAGAGAAGCCTAGTGAAATCATGTTAAATTTTAAGGTGTTAAAAGAAGGTGAAGAGTGGATATTTGATGAATCTACTAGAATAGGAACAGTAACATATAGATATGTAGATGTAAAAATAGAAACAATGATTCAAATAAGCTAAAACATACCAATATGTTTTAAATGTAGAATCAAAAAGCTTAAACACATAATGCATGAATTAGGTTGAAGGCAAAGTGTTCATTTTAATGCTTTACGAAAGTGATTAAGCTCAGTACTGCTAGTAAAAGATGAGCTACATATAATTTAGAGAGGAGACGGGAACGTTTGTTGGTCATCACGAAACATCCCTTTTATCTAACAGTTCGCTTCTCGAAAATGCGCTCTATTTACACATATTGGGCTCGGTCTTCAGAGGCTTCGTCTTCTTTGGGATACTCGTCATCATATTTGCTTCTCCACCTAGGGGGCGTAACGGCATCGATAATGACACTAGAGCTCTACAAGATAAGTCATGCCTCCAATCATAGAAGGACTTAAAACCACCTTATTGATACTCTCTAGAAACCGCTCATATCTTCAACATTAATAGGGTTATTTTATCAGTTGCAACATAAAACTCCCAGGCTTCATATCAATCCCATTACATATATTTGGGAATACTACCATGATGGTTTTTAAACTAAGCCCCCTAAGAATGATTGTCCCCCCACTTCTAGCCTTATTAATTTCAAGACTCTTTAATCTGTCGAAAATTTAAACAGATGTAATGGGATTGATATGAAGCACGCCTGAGAATACTCTAGGCCTATTTGAAAAGTATCTTACTTTATGGGTGCTGACGGCTATGATCATTGGCTTCCTATTGGGTAAGCTCTTTCCGGAAATAGGTTTATGGATTGAGAACCTTCAGGTTGGAGATGTATCGATCCCAATGGGCGTATGCTTATTTCTCCTCATGTATCCAACCATGGTAAGCATAGAGTTTAGAGAGGTCGTTAAAGTTGCCAAGTCACCAAAGCCTATCATACTCACGTTAATAGGTAATTGGGTTATTGCACCAGCCCTGATGACTCTACTGGCTCGACTATTTCTAAGCAATTATCCAGGATACGCAGCTGGAGTAATATTGCTGGGTATAGCACCGTGCACGGGTATGGTTCTATTCTGGGTTCTATTGGCGCAGGGAGACGTAGCTAAAGGAGTTGTGATAACAGCGATAAATGCCGCATCAACTCTAATACTTTATGCGCCACTTGCAACACTATACCTCGGGGTAGGAGGTATACCAGTTCCAATAGTGCCAATAGTGGAAAGCGTGGTCCTCTTTGTGGGCATGCCTCTAGCTTTAGGGCAATTATCAGGTGCTATCCTCATTAAAAGAAAGGGGAGAGAATGGTTTGAGGATGAATTTCGCCCAGTCATAGGGAACGTTGCGGCTGCGGCGCTACTCATTACAATCATTATATTATTTTCTCTGAGAGGTGAAGTTGTCATTAGCCAACCCATTACAATAGGCTTAGTCTCGATACCACTACTGTTACACTTCCTTACCATGGCTACGCTCTTCTACATAATACCTTGGCTCTTAAAGTTTGATTATAGGGATGCCGTGACAATTACCTTCATAAGCTCAGGTACTCAATTTGAAGTTGCAATAGCAACGGTTACAGTAGTTTTTGGCGCTGGCTCAGAGGTGGCCCTGGCAACAGTAGTCAGGCCATTATGGGAGGTTCCATCCATGTTAACGTTCGTGAAAATATTCCTAAAAACCAAAAACATTTCTTTAAGGTATTAATTAAATAGCCTTGGGCTCTGATAATGGTGAAGGAGATAAAAAGAGATGATGAAACCCTCTACGTTTGCGAGGAATGTTGGCTTGCATATAGAGAAAGAAGATGGGCTGAACAGTGTGAGGAATTCTGTTCCAAGTATCATTCCTGCTCGCTAGAAATTACAAGACACGCTGTTTAAATGAACGCTATAAACTCCGATGAATAGCTCTCTTGCAGTCTTATTAAAGGACTCATCAAAGTTTATACCCAAATCCTCTAATGCGACCTTCATATAAAGGCTAAAATCATATGTTCGGTATAGATCCCAATTTTCTTCAAGTTTTTCACGGTTACTAATGCGTCTTGCCGCACACAAAGTATGCTCTCATCTTTATGAAAGGCGTTTATTTTTTCACGGCCTATAATGCCCTTCTCTGGAATTCTTCCACCTCTTTCACCTCAAAATTTTATCCTCAAACCCACCCTGTCAGTCTGTCTCTGTCAGCCTGTCACAGTCACATACATAGAAGCATTAAACCTAATGTGCATAGATTTTTAAATAATTAAGTATGACAAAAATACAGAAAACTATAAATACTATTATTCGGATATATTGATGGAACATGGTGGGCATGTTGTTTTCAAAGAATGGGGGTTTGGGCTGTGAGTTTGAAGTGGCTTGAAACCTATTCGAGTGAGAGCACGGTGAGGGCTTATAGGTGGGGGCTTGAACAGTTTTTTAAGGCTTTGGGCTTTCATGCATCGCTTGAGGAGAATGCAAGGGTCTACTTTAGTCAGAGGCGTGTTTATGAGGAGGATTTGAAGACCTTTCTTGCAAGCCTTAAGGGTAAACCTCCTAAGAGTGTGGACATATGTTTAACCGCTGTTAGGGTGTTCTTGATGGAGAACGGCGTTGAACTTCCAGTTGCGTTTTGGAGAAGGTTGAAGGGAAGACGTAGGGGAACCAGAGCCTTAATGCTGGATAAGGTTCCAAGCAATGCAGAGCTTAGGAGAATTTTAAGCCACATGGACGTTAAGGGGAAAAGCCTATTCCTCGTTTTGGCCAGTAGTGGTATGCGTATAGGTGAAGCCTTAAGGCTGAAGGTTGAAGATGTGGATTTGGCTTCCGACCCGCCGAGAATAAACATTAGGGGCGAATACACTAAGACAGGCAACCCACGCGTAGCCTTCATAAGTTTTGAGGCTAAGGAAAGCCTTGAGGAGTGGCTTAAAATTCGGGAGGAGGAGCTTAAAGTTGCCGTTAAGAGGAGCAGATACGGCAAGAAGACTGAAGATACACGCATATGGCCCTTCGAGGCTAACACAGCCTACTTTATTTGGAGAAACGCTGTCTCCAAAAGCGGCTTCGACAAACGCTTCCAGTATAATAATGGCTTGGGAAGGTTTACGGTTCACCCGCACGTGCTTAGAAAGTTTTTCAGAACAAGAATGGCAACCGTTATCCCAGTTGACGTTGTAGAAGCTTTAATGGGCCATGAGGGCTATCTGACAGAGGTTTATAGGCGCTACAGCCTTGAAGACCTAGCCAAATTCTACAAGCAGGGCGAGCACACGCTTTTAGTCTTCGCTGAGGCGGGAGAAGTTTCAAAGCTTAGGGCTGAAATTGAAGAGAAAAACAGACAACTTCAGGCTTTAGTGAACGGCTTGATCGCTGAAAACATGGAGCTTAAAAACAGGCTTAAAATCTTGGAGGAGCATGTGAAGGAAGTAAGGGAATTTCTTGGAATAGATAAACTGAGCAAAGAGGAACTGGATTATTGGTATAAAGAGTTCAAGGCTCTCATGGAAAAACTTGGACTCTATAAACCTTTGGAATTAAAAGACTTGAAGAAATAGTTGCCGTTGGGGTCGACGCACACCAACTCCACGACATCTCTAAAGGGTTGAACACTCTTACTACAATTTTGTGGTAAGGTTGAGTGGAGAGCTGGGGATTAATGGAGGAGCCGCCCATCACTACTACAAAATTGTGGTAAAACAGACTAACATCTCTAAAAGGTTGAAGCATGAAACATTTTAGCTTCAGCACATGTACCTTATTGGTTGTCCACACCTAATGCATGGGTATATGCCAGGTGGTAGCACACCCATCACCATATGCGTTAAACATTTTGGACAAACGATGCATGGTTGTGGATGCTCGCGTGTGTGCTGGCATCCCATATCTCAATCAGAAGAGAGGACCTCTCCAACCTCCTCTCCCAAACTATTGCATCAGCCCTCTTTCGACTTGGATCCCTAATTTCGATATCCGCGCACTCAAAACGTAGTCGCTCACTCCTTATAATCTCATTTATCCAATCTTTAACCTCGGATGCGAAGCTCAGCTGGGTAAACTCAAACGAGGATCCGCTCAACCACCCACCCCTCTAGCCTTAGGTATGGTGAAGGACGTTTCTCTATTTTCATAGAGATTAAACTTGGCGCCGCATAGTGTACACTGGTAGCGTTTAACCTGGTAGAACCTGAACCTCCAAGTCTTAAGAGGCTCAGCCTCGACTTCGCTGCTACATACTGGACATCTAACCATAGTCTTCGCCACTCACACTTATGGTATACAGGATATAGTTTATGTGAAACCTTATATAAGGCTTGACGTCTCACCAATGAAGCCTTTATACAGTTGACGGCTCTTCTAAAACCCTTCTACGGTAAACCTCTCGCCTTTAGACTTGGCGTAGAAGCACTCTCTATTGTGGCAGTTCTCGGCTAGGTTGCAGGTTCAGGTCAGCGTGAAGCCTCCACCATTAACCCTGACCTTAACAGGGGCTAAGACTATAGACTTGCGTCTACGTTCACCACCGCTATCCATAAAGCCTTCACATATGCCTGTATTAGGCTGAACTACAATCGAAACAGGGAAAAAGCCTTCAGTAACACAAAAATAAATATAGTGAGGATGTGAATTTAGCCTGTGGATTCT
>Ga0185307_1000111_pt1 | contig 57828 bp, 54 predicted proteins | sample LHCtaG_FD_128010 | JGI IMG/M metagenome (GOLD analysis project Ga0185307, IMG submission 128010) | Hot spring microbial communities from Little Hot Creek, USA to study Microbial Dark Matter (Phase II) - LHC4sed_matched (SPADES... | ecosystem: Environmental > Aquatic > Thermal springs > Hot... | reverse complement strand
AAATAACAAAATAATAAAATTTACTCCTAATCCACCTGATACCTATACGGTAATAAAAGAGAAGGAAAAAGTTTCGCTGGTTTTAAAAAAGCATAAAATTTTTGATTTGATTAAAAATGAAAAAGATGTGGAAATTTATGATATTACTGGTAAAAGATGTGATTTAAAAAAAATTAAAAATGGCATTTATTTTGTTGTTATCAGAAAGGATATTTTATTAAAGAAAAAGATTGTTTTAATTAAATAAAGGAGGTCTTATGGTGCAATTATTGCTTTTAATTACTTTAATTAATTATCCGGTTTATCACGGTTGTGCAACTGCTAAAAATACTCCTTATGTGTGGGTTTGCGAAAAAGAGAGTGCCTATATCTATAAATCTTTAAACTACGGTCGGAGTTTTTTAGAGCCAATAAATTTTACCTACCGCTATCTCTTTGATATCTTCGCCTTAGATTCTTTAAATCTTTGGCTTTGTGGCGAAGCTGGTTATATCTGGTATTCTTCTGATGGCGGTGAAAATTGGTTCCTTCAAAATCTTGGTGGTTCAAAATTTGTAACCCGCATTTTCTTTTTGAATGAAAATTATGGCTGGGCGGCTTGTGGTGAAGCAATTGTTTTATTAACTACTAATGGCGGTGAGGAATGGCAACAGATTATTTTACCAAATCCACCTTTTCCTGCCCGGGAGGTAGATTTTTATGGTGTCCATTTTATAAATGAAAATATTGGTTATCTTACTGCTGGCAGATTCCCCGAAGGAGATTCTTTTCGTTTAGGGCAAGGTTACATTGCCAAAACTACTGATGGTGGTTATACCTGGCAACTACTTTTAAGAGATAGTATCTATGACTTTTTTGATGTCTATTTTTTAGATGAAAATCGTGGTTATGTTTGTGGTGGTTGTGATACTAATTTTTCTGGCATTATTCTTTATACCGATAATGGCGGCAGAAATTGGCAATATATAGAGGTTCCAGGAAATTATTTACGGGCAATGACAAAAATTGGCAACAAGATTTTTGCCTGCGGAATGTTTGGTACTATTGTTTATAGTGAAGATGGTATTAATTGGCAGCGGGCAGAGACACCACCTTGTTCTACCCTTTTTGATATCTCTTTTTCTGATTCTTTAAATGGCTGTGCGGTTGGCAGCCAAGCCATATTATACACCAATAACGGTGGTAGAAATTGGTACTTTTCTTCAATAGGAATTAAAGAAAATAAGGCTTCTTTTTTTAAAATTAATTTTAAAAAAGATAGAAACCTTTTTAATCCTATGGGTCAGAAAGTTAATTTTATAAAGAGAGGAATTTATTTCTATTACCAAAATAAAAAAATTATTAGATTTATTACCCGATAATAACCTTTAAGGAGACGGTATAGGAGGCTATTCCCTGAATACCTTCTTTTCTTTGGAATTCTGTTTTAAAATCTTGAATTTTTTATATTTTTATTTTTATAATATAACGAAAAGAAGATGGTTTTATTACCGCTAATTTTGATATTTGGTATAAAAATTGTAATATTATTCACTTGGTATGGAGAATGAAGATGTTGGTAAATTTGTTGCTAAATGAGAAAAAAATTATACAAAAGGAGGTTAAAAGATGAAGAAATTGATATTCTTTTTATTTTTAACTATTGTTTTTGCTCAGGAAGGTGCTCGGTATCTAATTATTACCTATGACAATTTTGCGCCGGTCATAAAAGAACTTGCTGATTGGAAGACAAAAAAGGGTGTTTTGGCTAAGGTGGTGAAATTAAGTGAAATTGGTGGTAATAATGTGACTCTTATTAAAAATTATATCTTAAATGCCTATAATAATTGGCCAATAAGACCGGAATATGTTTTATTTGTTGGTTATCCAAATTTGTTAACCAGTTATTACGATCCAACTTATCGGATATATACTGATAATTGGTATTGCGATGTAAATAATGATAATAAGGCTGATATTCCTTATGGTCGTTTTCCCGCAAGAAATATAAAAGAATGTTCATTAATGGTTAAAAAGACAATAGCTTATGAAAAATGTTTTACTTTTTCAATAGATACCTTATGGTTAAGAAAAAGTTGTGGCATTGTTAATGAAGGTGGTGATAGTGATGATACTATCTATTGGAACGATATTAGACTTTTTGCTCAATATTGGGGTTCTTCTTTATATTTTTACGATTCATTAAGTAGATTAAGGGGTAATAATGCTAATGATGTGATAAATAGGGTAAATGAAGGAAGAGGATTTGTGGTGTATCGGGGAAGCGGTGTCGGTAATTGGTACTCACCATTTAATGTGAATCCTTATCAAACAAATAATAATCTTAAATCACCGATTATTTTATCAATGACTTGTCAAACAATGAGTTTAAATAGTGCCTTATCAGAGACTACTTATGTGGGTCAAAGATGGTTATGGGCAGGAACTTATGAGGCGCCCAAAGGTGCGGTCGCCTTTTTTGGCAATACCCATTCGGATGTGAATGTTGCCCGAGTAAGAAGTTGCGGTTTAAGGGCCTTTATAAAAGAATTATTTATTAAAAAGAATAATATCTTAGGTAAATGTTGTCTGAAAGCCAAGGATACCATGTATCTTTGGAATTTTGCTGATGGTGTTGGTTTCAATCTTTTTGGTGATCCAGAACTAAATATTTATACCGAAACCCCAAAAATTTTAAATGTCTCTCATCCAGCTTATATAATTAGGCAACCCCAATCTTTTTTAGTAAGGGTCTTAAGAAGCGGACAAGGCTTAGAAAGTGCTTTTGTTTGTATTAAAAAAGGCGATTCTTTACCTTTTGAAATTTATCAGTATGGTTATACTAATAATCAAGGCGAAATAACTTTTTCTCTTTCGCCACAAACAACCGGAATTATTGAAATTACTGTTACTTATAAAAACTCTTTACCTTACGAAGGTATTTGTGAAGTTATACCAGGGAGCGGTGCTTATCTCACTTTTGATACCTTACAAATTCTTGATTTTCCACCTTTAGGAAATGGTGATAACAAAATAAATCCTGGAGAAACAATTTTAATGAGGGTAGGAATAAAAAATATTGGCAATGAAGTCGCTAATAATGTTACGGGAATTTTAAGGTCAAATTCATCAGAAGTTTTAATTTTAGATTCCTTTTCTTCTTACGGAGATATCCCACCCCAAGAAACAAGATTTAACGAAACTAATTTTCGACTCTATATTTCTCCTTATTGCCAATCTTCTTTCCTTTCTTTTTCTTTAAATCTATCTGACGAGAATAATAACAATTGGCAAATTTATTTTAATTCTCCCGTTTATAAAGGAAAGATAAGTTTTTTGAGTTATTTAATTAAAGATACCTTTCCTTTGGGAAATAATAATCAAAGATTAGACCCTGGCGAAGGAGCAATTTTTATTATCACTTTAAAGAATGAAGGTAACGCCGAGTTGCAAAAAGTTTATTGTAAATTAAAAAGTGAAGATACCCTTTTAAGGATAAGTGATTCCTTAGGAAGTTTTGGGGAAATCCTTGTCAATCAAGTAAAAAATAATAATTCTGACCCCTTAGGTTTTTATTTATCACCAATAGTTTTTGCTGGGCGAGATTTTCGTTTAAAAGTTTATGTTTTTGGTAGTAGCCATACTTACGAAGTAAAAGATTCTTTTTTAATTATTCTTACTTGTGGTGAAGCCACTACCACTTTACCCACTGGTCCTGATTTTTATGGCTATTATCTTTATGATAATACTGATATCTCTTCTGGTCGGGCACCAACTTATAATTGGATTGATATTAGAAGTATTGGCACTCAGATACCGGGTGTTTCCGAGGCAAACGATACCACCGTAACAATACCTTTACCTTTTAGATTCAAATTTTATGGTAATTTTTACGATTCAATATCTGTCTCTTCCAACGGTTTTCTTTCAATGGGGAGAACAAATTACCGTGCACCCGATAATCTCCATTTGCCAAATACCGAACTTCCTCTCAACATAATTGCTCCTTTCTGGGATGATTTGAGTACTATAAGAAGGATGCAAAACGATCCAGTTATTTATCAATACTATGATGCTAACAATCACATTTTTATAATTGAATTTTATAATCTTTACCATACGAATGCTACCAATCAAAGAGAAACTTTTGAAGTTATCTTTTATGACCCAAATTATTATCCCACACCTACGGGCGATGGGGAAATAGTTTTTCAATATAATACCGTAAGTAACGCTTTAAGCAATACAGTTGGTATTCAGAATAATAACGGTGGAATTGGGTTAACTTATCTTTTTAATGGCAATTATCATCCTACTGCCAGTCAAATTGTTGGTGGTCGGGCAATAAAGATTACTACTAATATGCCTAATTTACCCTCTTTGCCTTTTGTTACTTTAGAAAACCTAAGTTTTAGCGATTCTTTAGGAAATAATAACGGCATTATTGAAATTGGCGAACCAATTTTATTAAGAATTGCTTTAAAAAATTCAGGGACCCAAGGAGCTAATAACTTGATTGCTATTTTACAAAAGAGGGATAATGAGTGTTTTATTAATGAATCAATATTTAATATTGGTAATCTGGCAGTTGGCGAAATAAGAAACAATTATTCCCACCCTTATCTTTTTGTGGTTAGCAATAATCCCCAAGACACTGTTTTGGAATTTCTTTTAAAAATTCAAGGGGATAATTATCAAAGCGGTATCTATTTCAATTTAGGAATAGCCCAATTTTCAATAGTTTTAGAAAATAAAAATAATCAAATTAAAATTTTGCCAACGATTTTAAGAAAAGAAAAAATAAAAGAACTTTTGGATAACAAAAACGAAGTTTTTGATTGTTTGGGAAGGAGATCAAAGTTAGCTGAGTTAAACCGCGGTATCTATTTTGTTAAGAAAAAGAACAAAAGGAAGATATTATTGATTAGATAATTTTTTTAAAAAATTAAAATTAATCATCCAAGATTTTGAAGAAAAAAAACAATAAATAAATTTCTATAAAAAGATAATTGTAATTTATAAAAAAATCAGCTATAATTTCCAAGAGTGGAAAATTTAATACCGGAAGATTTTTATTTAACCTTTTCGCAAAAACTTTTTATCAAAGAAACTATTATTATCCTTTCTCTTTTTGACAATGATGTTGAAAATTTAATTAAAAAGAAAATTTTAGAAATAAAAGAATTGCCTAAAGATAGAATTTATAAGGGAAAAGAATTTTTTACTTATATTTTAAATTTGCGTTATCCGATTTTATCAAAAAAATGGGGGCTTTTAAAAAAATACCAACTTCCCAAAAATTTAGAATTTGATGAAGAAGAATATCCCTTTAAGGATGAAATAAGAGCAATCATTAACACAATTTAAAAATGAAAAGAAAGATTGTCTTTGTAAAAAAATATGATTATGGTAAAGGGGTTTTTGATTTAGGCGATTATATTATTTCTTATGCCAGTTCCTGCCATTTTGGTTGTGAATATTGTTACTTAAAGTATGCTAAAGTTCCTAAAAAGATTGTTGTTTATGATAATTTGGAAGTATTAGAAAAAGAGATAAAGGAACTTTTTTCCACTAGTGAAGAAAAGAGATTTTATTTTAATTTAGGAGAAACTACCGATGCTTTCTTAAGTGAAAAGCACCTTTCAATAATTGATAAGATTAGCGAAATTATTGAAAGAAACGCTTTGGTTTATAAAAAACAGGCAATTTTAGAATTGCGGACAAAAACTGAAAATATTTTCTGTTATTCTTTGAAGAAAAAAGAAAATTTAATTTATGTTTATGCCGTAAGTTTATTGCCCGAAGGAGTAATAAAAGAATTTGAAAAAAGCACTTCTTCTTTAGAAAAAAGAATAGCTACAATAAAAAAAGCCCAAGAACTTGGTTTTTTAATTGGTTTAAGGTTTGAGCCAATAATTTTATATCCCGTTTTGGGAATTACTTATGAAGCTGTTTTAACTTCGCTTAATAATCTTATTTCCGAATATCAAAAAATTTTTACCAAACTAAAGGAGATTTTAGATTTAAGATTTTTGTCAACAATTAGTTTGGGAACTTTGAGATTAACAAAAAGCCAATATAAAGATTTAAAAGAAAGAAAAAGCAAATTGGCTTTTTTTGAAATGGTTTTGTGCCCCGATAAAAAATATCGTTATTCCCGGCCAATCCGGGTTTTTATTTACAAAAATTTAATAAAAAAACTAAAAGAAATCTTTGATGATAAAATTATTGACAAAATTTATTTGACTACAGAATTTCCTTATATTTGGAAAGCCGTTGATTTACCTCTTAAAAAACTTATTGATTTTTATTGACATTTAAGAAAAAAATTTTTATAATTTTATATAAATGTTTTTAAAGATTTTTTTCTTAACAAAAAAAAATTTAAAAAGGAGGAATTAATGAATATTAAAAAAATGGGGTTTCTTTTAGTATTATTTTTTTCTTTAATTTATCCCCAAAAAAATTCTAAACCTTTCTTACAAGATGGTGAGATTCTGCCTTATGAAGGGACGATGAAAAAAGCCTATATAGCCCGGGTTCATTATTTGGATGCGGATGGTGACCGACCGGCAAAGATTTTTGTTTATATTGATGGTGTGCCTTATCCTTTGAAATTAAAAAAAGGAAGTCCGGCCAATGGTTGGTATTACAGTTCAAAATTAACTCTACCACCAGGCGAACATAAATATTATTTTTATTGTGAGGATGGTCACGGAAAATCCGACCGTTATCCGCGATACGGGGAAAAAACCGGTCCGATTGTTGGTATCCACAAAAAATTAAATAGAAAATCAAAATTACAAAAAGGTGGTGTTTATTTTGAAGAAGGAGAAGAAGGTAAAAATTTTATCTTTAAAGTAGATTATTGTGACCCTGATTTAAAGCCTCCCAAAGCGGTAATGGTAATTGTTGATGGACGAGCCTATCCAATGGAACTTCATAAAGGAGAAAAAGCAAATGGTACTTATATTAAAAGATTAAAATTGGAACCGATGAGACATGGGTATTATTTTATTGCTATTGATGATAAGGGTGAGAAGATTGCTTTACCCGAAGAAGGTTATATTTCGGGTCCAATGGTTTATGAGAAGGAAAATACTTCACCAATGTTGACTGATTGCAAATTGGTGCCGGAGTTAGGCAGTCCCAATACAAATTTTGTTTTTTCGGCTTTTTACAAAGATGAAGATTTCGACCCTCCAGCAATTATTCAAGTCGTAATTGATAATATTCCTTATGATATGAAATTAGTAAAAGGTAAAAAATATTACGGAATTTATGAATTTAAAAAGAAATTTTTAGAAGGTAAATTTTTTAAATATTATTTTTATTGTGAAGATGGCAGAGGTGGCATCCGGCGTGTTCCCGAAAAAGGGTTCTTTTACGGACCTTTTGTAACAAAATAAAAAGGAGGAAGGAATGGATAAAAAGAAAGCCTATCTTTCATATTTGCTTCTTTCACTCATTGTTTTTTTTAGTATCGGGTGTAAAAATAAGCCACCAAATAAGATAAAAGAAATTATTGCTCCCCAAAATGCCTATCGGTATGCGGCGGTAGAGATTCAGTTGTCAACTACTGACCCAGAAAAGAATGATATTTTCTATGTAGTTGATTGGGGAGACGGAACCATTGATACGACTGAAGAGAGTTTTGCCAGTGGGGAAACCGCAATTGTTGCCCATCGTTATATTAATGTTGGTACTTATCAAATTAAAGCGACCGCTAAAGATGATAAGGGGAATTTGCAAAAAGAATGGTCAGCACCAAAATCAATCGAAATTTTACCTAATGAAAAACCGACAACGCCGGTAATTAGTTGTGAATATTCTTCGGCGGCTAAAAATGCCTTGTTATATTTTGAAGCTACTGCTACTGATCCGGATGGTGATTCCATTTCCTTTCAATTTATTTGGGAAAAGGGAAGAAAATCGAATTGGAGTCAATTCGTTCCTTCCGGTGGTAAGATATTAGATACTTACCGCTTTAAAGAACCGAAGACTTATGATGTAAAAGTAGTTGCCAAAGATAAAAAAGGAGGTCTTTCTGATACTTCTCAGCCATTTACTATTACGGTTTTAGATGAAGGGTATGTGATAAGGAAATACCAAACAGCAGAAGAAGATGGTTTCCTCTCTTCTCCCGCGGAGATTGATGTCGCTGGAGAAAAATGTCTGGGTATCGGTTGTTCTGATTATGGTTATTTATACTTCTTCAAAATACCTACCTTAAGCGTAAAAACCAAAGAAAATAATTATGTCGGTCTTGCCGCAGATGCCTATTTCCAATGTACCGTTACTTGTGATAATTCTTTTGTTTATGCAGTTGAAGATAATGATATTGGCAATCATTTACATATTCTCAATAAATATGACCTTAAAAACTATTGGTATTATCCGGAACGAAATGAAACTACCCAAATAACCACAGCGGTTTGTGTCTTTGGTCAATATGCTGCTTTTGGTTGTAAAGATACTTTGGTAATTCTTGATGTTAGTAGCAAATCGGTTCATCGTAAAGTTTATATTGGTGCGGAAATTAATTCAGCGCCGGTAGAAAATAGTCAAGGAGAGATTATTTTTGGTGCCAACGACGGTAAATTATATAAAGTTACCCTTACGGGTGAAGTTAGCGTTCTTTATGATTTTGGCAATGCCAATCCTTTTGAAAATAATTCCCCCATTCTTGATAACAACAGGAATATTTATGTTGCTAATAAAAATATTATTATCTCTTTGACACCCAATGGTATTTTAAGATGGTGTGATACTTTAGAAAGTGAGATTGGGCAATTAGCCATCGGACCAGACAATTATCTCTATTTCGGTACTGATCAAGGTAAAATTTATGCCCTTTCTTTATCCGATGGAAAAATAAAAGCAAATTATCCAATAACTATCGTTGGTGCTAGTTTTCATAGTGCTCCCCTCTTTGCTCAAGATAATATTTTCTATATTTATAATAATGATGATGAAATACTCTATTCCTTAGAAGTATCTGGTAAAGTAAGATGGTATTGTGATGTTACCGAAGTAGTAGCAAAGACATTAGAAGAACCATCCGAACTTGTTTCTCCGATTATCGGTCCTGACGGTAATATTTATATTGGCGCTTCTGATGGAGTTTATGTGGTACAAGGAAGGGCAACTGGAACACCGTTAACCAATTCACCTTGGCCAAGATGGCGCAGAAATAATTGGAATACCGGAAGTCTACGATAAAAGAATTCTTTAAAAGGACAGGGAGGAAGTAATTACTTCCTCCCTTTTTCTTTTTATGAAAATAGAAAAATTAATTAAAGAAGCTTTAAAAGAAGATATTGGTAAAAAAGATTTAACCACTTTTTATTTAAAAAATAAGAATAAAATTGTTAAAGCGAAGGCAATTGCTAAAGAAGAGGGATTACTCTGCGGGATAAAGATTTTTAAAAAAGTCTTTTTAACTTATGATAAAAATATAAAATTCCCCTTTTCTTTAAAGGATGGAAAGGCTTTTAAAAAAGGAGAAGTTCTTTGTGAAATTGTTGGCAAAGCCGGTTCAATTTTAACTTGTGAGAGAGTGGCTTTGAACTTTTTACAAAGATTATCCGGGATAGCTACTTTAACTAATAAATTTGTTAAAAAAATTGAAAAATATAAAGTAAAGATTCTTGATACCCGGAAAACAACCCCCCTTTTAAGAAAGTTAGAAAAATATGCGGTTAGAATTGGTGGCGGTTATAATCACCGGCTTTCTCTTGATAAAGGGATAATGATTAAAGATAATCATAAAAGAGTTGCTGGTTCATTAGAAAAGGCTATTTCCGAGATAAAAAGGATTAAAAGAAAAGTTCCTTTTATCTGTGAAGTGGAAAATTTAGAAGAATTTATTATTGCCCAAAAATTAGGTGTGAGATGGATAATGCTTGATAATTTCCCGATTGAAAAAATAAAAGAAGCCGTAAAAATAAGGAAAAAGGGAGTGAAAATAGAAGTCTCGGGAGGAGTAAATTTAGAAAATATAGAGAAGATTGCTCAAACTGGTGTTGATTATATTTCTATTGGTAGTCTTACCCATTCGCCGAAGGCAATAGATATCTCTTTAGAAATTGAATAAATGAGAAATAAAAGAATTGTTAAAATCGGTGACAAATTAATTGGCGGTGAAGAAAAAATTTTGGTTCAATCAATGACCAAATGTAAAAGTGAGGATTATTTAAGCCTTATAAGAGAATTAAAAAAATTAGAAAAAATAGGTTGTGAAATCTGTCGGATCGCAGTAAAAACTGACAAAGCAATAGAAAATCTAAAAAAGATAAAAGAAGAAAAGATTGTTAAAATACCTTTGGTGGCAGATATTCATTTTGATTATCGTTTGGCAATAAAGGCGATGAAAGCGAAAGTTGATAAAATTAGAATAAATCCTTTCAATATTAAAAAAGAGAAAGAGATAAAAGAAATTATTAAAGTAGCTAAAGATTTTAAAATTCCAATACGAATTGGTTTAAATGCCGGCGGAATAAGGGAAAGAGATGTTGCTATTGAAGAGACTATTTTAAAAAAATTAGAAGAGACGGTTAGACTTTTTGAAAGTGAAAAATTTTATGATATTGTCCTTTCGGCAAAAGTGAGTGACCCCCAAAAATTGATAATTATTTATGAAGAAATTGACAAAAAGTACCCTTATCCAATTCACTTAGGACTAACTGAAACTGGTTTACCCTTTGAAGGGGGAATAAGAAGCGCTGTGAGTATGGGGATTTTATTACACAAAGGAATTGGCGATACGATAAGGGTTTCCCTTACCGGTGACAGTACTTTAGAAGTTCTTGCTGGTTATGAGATTTTATCTTCCTTAGGATTAAGGGATGATTTGCCGATGATTATTTCTTGTCCAACCTGTGGCCGGTGTGAAGTCAATTTAGAAAAGATAGTTAAAGAGATAAAAAGGGAAATTTATAAATTAAATATAAAAAAGAAAGTAAAAATTGCGGTGATGGGTTGTGAAGTTAATGGTCCAGGTGAAGCCAGTCATGCCGATTACGGTATTGCTTTTGGGAAAAATTCCGGTATAATCTTTGTTAAAGGAAAAATTGTTAAGAAAGAAAAATTGGAAAATATTATTAAAGAATTTTTAACATTTATTTTAAAGGAGGAAAAGAATGGCAAAGATTAAAGAGGTAATTAAAAGGGATGGCAGAATAGTTCCTTTTGAATTAGAAAAGATTGAAAAAGCAATTGAGAAGGCATTAATTGCCACTAATAATTATCAAGCAGGCTTGGCAAGAAGATTAGCCGAAAAGGTTTTGGTTATTTTGGAAAAAGATTTTGAAAAAGGTCTTCCTCAGGTTGAAGATATTCAAGACCGGGTAGAAAAGGTATTGATTGAGGAAGGTTATGCTGAGACGGCTAAGGCTTATATTTTATATCGAAAGGAAAGAGAAAAATTAAGGGAGATAAAAACCTTTTTAGGCGTTAAAGATGATTTAAAATTAAAATTAAACGCCATTACTGTTTTGAGGAATCGTTATCTTTTAAAAAATGAAGAAGGGGAAATAATAGAGACACCAAAGGAACTTTTTTATCGAGTAGCAAAGGCGATTGGTGAGGTTGACAAATTATATAAAGAGGATGAGAAAAAGACAATCGACCAATTTTTTATGATGATGAGGGAGTTGAAATTTTTACCCAATTCGCCAACTTTGATGAATGCTGGAACTGAACTGGGCCAACTTTCGGCTTGTTTTGTTTTACCGATTGAAGATTCTATGTATAGTATTTTTGAAACATTAAAAAATATGGCTTTAATCCATCAATCGGGTGGGGGAACCGGCTTTTCTTTTTCCAAGATAAGACCAAAAGGCGACATTGTAAAATCAACAAAAGGAATTGCCAGTGGTCCAGTTTCCTTTATGAAAGTTTATGATGCGGCTACGGAAGTAGTAAAACAAGGAGGAAAACGCCGAGGTGCTAATATGGGAATTTTAATTTATAACCATCCGGATATTTTGGAATTCATTACTGCTAAAGCTAAGGAAGGAGTTTTAACTAATTTCAATATTTCGGTGGCAGTAAGTGATGAATTTATGGAAAAGGTATTAAAAAATGAAGAATACGATTTAATCAATCCGAGAAACAACCTTGCGGTTGGTCGGCTAAAAGCTAAAAATGTTTTCGATTTGATTGTTACCCAAGCTTGGTCAACAGGTGATCCGGGATTAATCTTTATTGACGAGATAAACCGTCATAATCCGACACCCGCTTTAGGAAAGATTGAAGCCACTAATCCTTGCGGTGAACAACCACTTCTACCTTACGAATCTTGCAATCTTGGTTCAATAAATTTGGCAAAATTGGTAAAATATAAAAATGGTGAACCTTATTTCGATTGGGAAGAATTTAGAGATTTAATCCATTTAGCGGTTCATTTTTTAGATAATGTGATTGATGCCAATAAATATCCGTTAAAAGAGATTGAAGAAGTTACTAAAGGAAATAGAAAAATTGGTTTGGGAATAATGGGTTTTGCTGATATGTTAATAAAACTAAGAATTCCTTACGATAGCGAAGAGGCAATATTGTGGGCAGAAAAAATCGGTAAATTTTTAACTGAAGAGGCCAGAAGAAAATCGGTAGCAATCGGATTAAAAAGGGGTTCCTTTCCCAATTTTCAAAAAAGTATTTATTATAATAAATATCCTGCCTTAAGAAACGCCACGGTTACTACTATCGCTCCCACTGGTACTTTAAGCATTATTGCCGGCTGTTCCAGTGGAATTGAACCTATTTTTGCCTTGTCCTATATCCGGCAAGTTATGGGAGGCATAAGATTATTTGAAATCCAGGAAGATTTTGAAAGGATATTAAAAGAAAGAAATCTCTATTCAAACGAATTGATAAAAGAGATTTCTCAAGTTGGTTCCATAAGAGATTTTAAAAATCTGCCGGAAGATATAAAAAAAATCTTCGTTACCGCAATGGATATTTCGCCAATTTTTCAAGTAAAAATTCAAGCTGCCTTTCAAAAGTATATTGATAATGCAGTTTCTAAGACAGTAAATTTGCCACCCCAAGCAAGCTTAGAGGATGTGCGAGAAGTTTTTTTGACTGCCTGGCAATTGAAGTGCAAAGGAATTACTGTTTTTCGTTACGGAAGCAAAAAAGAACAAGTTTTCTATATTGCTCAACCCGAAACTGGTTTTTTAACTATTCCCGAAGATTATTCTGGTCCTTGTCCCAGCGGTGATTGTGTGAGCTAATTTTTGGGAAATTTTAGCAAAGCTTTTATAGCAATAATAATTGTCGTATAAAATATTGAGAAGATCAAACTGATAAGCCATTCTTTTTTTATTTCTTTCTTAGAAAAAAAATTTAAACTTCCTTTAAAAAGTAGAAGAATACCTAATAGATTTGTTAACCAATAAAAAATGATTGTTGCTAAAAAGAAAAATTTTTTATTTATTAAAGAAAACAAAAAACCAAAGAAATAGGCAATAGGAAGATTAATGAAAGCATCATTCCAAAAAGAAAAAGGGGATAAAAGATAGCCAATAAAAGCTAATAAACTACCTTTAATTTTTCTATTCAAAAATTTCTTTATGGAGGCGGCGGGAATCGAACCCGCGTCCGGAGTGTTTCGGGTTTAGGCTCTACATGGTTAGTCGGTTTATTTTTCTCGCAAGGTTCTTCGCCAACCGACAGGCAGAACCTTGCCAGTTGCCTTTTAAGATCCGGTCTTCCTTCGGCAACTAAAAGAAGACCTTAAGCATCCATTTTTAACCTCAACTTAGGTCGGATGCGAACCTAAGCGAGGCTGCTGCTTTTAATTAAGCAGCAAGGGCGTAACTACCAGTGTTGGCAGTTGTTTTTTCCTCTATTTTTTACGGTAAAATAGAGGAAAACCGCCATGCTCCTAAACCCTGCCATCACCCCGTCGAAACCCATTTCGCCCCCATATTTATAAATATAATTAAAATTAAAAAAAATGTCAATAAAAAACTATTTAATAATACCGAGCCAATCCCTTAAAAGAAAAGTGAGCCGGCCAATTAACAATGATATTCTTGCCATTACCGTATAACCAAAAGAGGCACCAAAACCAAGCATTATAAAAATAATACCTGAATAGGCAAGATGTTTTAAAACTCCTTTTCTTTCGGTAGAAAAAAAGAAATAGATGATGGTAGAAATAACGCCAAAAAAGATGATTATTGAAGAAATACCATTAAAGATATTAGTAAAATTACTTCTTTGTAAAATTGTGGCTTTAGCCTGTTCAATAATAGCGGCTTCAATTGTTCGGGGAATAGCTGCTCCCGCACCATAACCAATAACAAAGGCAATAGGAATTCTTACCAACCAAGATAAGCGAGGGATAAACCGGGTAAAATATAAGGCACCGATAAAGGCAAATATCAAAAGATATAGTTTTTCACCTTTTGATAGGGGGTTTATTAAACTGGGAACAATAATGCGATGCCAATAAAAAGTGATTGCGTAGCCATTGGTAATTCCTATAAAAAGATGTTCACAAAAGCGATAAAAAGGATTATCTTTATAAAGAAAGGAAAATATTCCCAAAGTTAATAAAGCCGCAATCCATACCCAAATATCAGTGCTCACTTTTTCTTTTTATAAAAATAGATAAAATTACCTAAAATGATTAATAAAATTATGGTAAGATGGGCGGTAGTCTGAGCAGACATTGCTTCGGTTGCTTTTCTTCTTCCTTTTATTTTGAAATTTTCTTCCACCAATTCTTCGTATTCAGCACCACCACGCATACCGGCAAGCAGTCCAGTTAATTGTCCAGAATTTAAATAGGGATAATAATCAGCGGCGGAAACCGCAGTAAAGCCGGCGCCAACTTTTACCCCAAAAGTAGTTTGGGCATAAGTGACATACCACATTGGTATTGCCGAACCAGAAATAGAAACAACGATACCGACATCCCGATAGTTTTTTATTTCTTTTAATAAGGGAAGGGTATCAGTCCTATTTCCATAATAATCCACGGGAAAGACCTTAGTAATACTTTCGCCCATTCCTAATAAAGGCACTAAGGGCGGTGTTTGCCAACCTAAAAAGACATAATCTCTTCCGTAAATAATGCTATCTTCATTATTAATTGCCTTTTCATTAAACTCTTTGGTTACTACTCTTAAGGCATCTTCCGCCAATCCCAAACCTAATAAGGTTAATGTTAAAACCCCCACTTTTATTTTTCTACAAAAAGCATGCCTTAATAAGGCAATAGTCATTGGTTGTAATTCGGCTTCCGTATCCGGAGTATAGTCAACAGAAATTAATAAGGCTTTATCTTTTGGTATCTTATCGATATAGTCAAATAAACTTTTTACTGGTTTCATTGGCAATGGTTTTAATTTAAAAGGTTTTAAAAGGGGGATAACGATTACTAAGGTTAAAATCAGATAGATATATTTTCTACTTACCGCCAAGCCAACCCCTTTCAATACCTAAAAGAATTTTTAACGATGTTGATAAGACACCTAAGGTAATACCGAATAACATTCCCCTTTTGGCAGCGGTATTAGGTACATCTAATATCCATTCGGAAATATAAAGAAGTTTTGGTAGCAGTCGGGCTATTGGTGGGACACTGGCAAGCATCACAATGAAAGCAGCTATTAATAACAAAACTGCTTCAAAATTTCTTGCCCGAAAAGCCCGAAAGGCAGCGGAGGCCATAAAATAGGCAAGCAAAGAAAACATTGTTGCTCCTAAGGGAATTGCCATATTCACATAAATTGTTTGAATATCAAAATTGAATTTACCAATCTGCATCTTAATTAATCCCTTTCCATCAATACCTCCAAAAAGACCAATAAAAGCAGTTAAAAAAAGACTGATTAAAGTAACATAACTATACTTAAAAAATTCCCTTTTTCTCTTTATTTTTTCTAAATGGTGACGGATAATACTGCCAACACCTAAAGCCAAAGAGAAGGCAAAAATTATTCTCAAAGCGGTATTTCGCCATTCATTATCAAAATCTTGAATAATCTTATGGGGAACATAATAGGCAACCATTCCCATTATTCCCATTATTAAACAGATAACCAAAGGTAGTTTTACTTTCATTTGATAACTAAATTAAAAATTAAGGCAAAAATAGAAGCAATAATGAGAAAGATTATTATTAAAAGTTTTCCGTAATCCTGACCTTTTAAAGAACCTAAAAGAATTGGTTCCTTAGAGAGATAAGCAGAAGCGGCGTACAATTCTTCACCAATTAAAGTATAATCACAGGCAACAATAAAAAATGGCAATTGGGTTATGGAATCGGTGGCGGCAATTTGGATTGCTTGCGTTTGGGCACCAGTTTCCGCCAAGATTAATGATTCGGCATAAAAATAACCACAAAAAAAATTGGTTGCTGGTCTTTCTCTCACCATAATACCGTCAACACCAGCCGCATAGGCAAATTGGGAATCAGTTAAATAAAATACTGAATCTTCCTTAAAGGCATCAGGCCGCCCCACACTGGTATAGGCCTCTTTTACCACTTCCCGAGCAACCGTAAAGACAATGGGATCACTATTAGGAACAATCAATTTTATATCATATTGGGCAATCTTTTTTGCCACTTCCCCTAAAATATTTAAAGCGGCAATTGTGGCTACATCGGACATACCACTTAAACCCGGGACAAATAAGACTGGTTTTCCCATCTCAGTTGCTCGACCAACCGCCTCTTCAACGGCACTTAATCCGGGAATCCTGCGGATAAAAAGTTCAATTTTTCTTGATTTTTTAATAAAATACAAAATTAAAAAACCAAAGATAAAAAATGATAACAAAACAATCAACTTACTTTTATTAAACCATTGGGGATAACTTCTTGCCCAATTAGAAACAAAAGAAAAAACCTTTATTTTTCCCTTTACACTTCCTACTTGATAACAATAACTTATTCCGTCAATAGTTTTATCATCAACAAATTGATTTCTCTTCGGACCAACAAAACCAATTTTATAAAAAGTATCTTCCTTTTCGCTTCTTCTTAATATCTCATAACCATCTAAAATTGAATCCGCAGGTGATAAATCCCAAGTGATTAAAATTTTATTACCACCATCATTAGGGTTATCAACAGCTTTTACATTTTTTGGTGGCTCAATTAAAAGCGGGAAAAGAAAAAACAAAACCATTTAAGAATTATAAAATCTCTTAATAAAAATTCAAGTTAAAAATATTTGACTTTAACCAAATATTAAATATAATTTTTAAAAACAACATTAAAAGGAGGAAAGATGAAAGCATCAAAAGAATTGTTGGAAATGTTAAATCAAGCAATTGCTCGGGAATTACAAGTATCTATTCAATATATGTGGCAACATGTCCAATGGAAAGGAGTTAAAGGTTTTAGTGTTAAAGATGAACTAAAAAAAATTGCCATTACCGAAATGAAACATGCGGAAGCTATTGCCGAGAGATTAGTTTATCTTGGTGGAGTGCCAACAACTAAACCTGAGCCAATTTTTGTTGGCAACACCTTAAAAGAGATGTTAGAACAAGATAAGAAAGATGAGGAGAACGCCATTATTCTTTACAAAAAGATAATCGAAAAAGCCCGGGCGGAAAACGATGAGACCACAAAAAGACTGTTTGAAAGCATCTTAGCCGATGAAGAAGAACATCACGATATATTTACTTCCCTTTTAGAAGAAATTTAAAACTTAAAGGAGGTTAAAAAATGAAAAAATTTTACTCTTTACCACCTTTACCTTATTATTTTAAAGATTTAGAACCTTATCTTTCCGAAGAACAGCTAAAAATCCATTACGAAAAACATCATCAGGCTTATGTGAATGGTGCTAATGCCATTTTAGAAAAACTGGATAAAAGTCGGGATGAAGGAAGTGAGATAGACATTAAGGCATTCCTAAAAGAACTTTCTTTCAATATTGGTGGCCATTTACTCCATTCTTTATATTGGTATAACCTTTCACCGGCCAGTAAAACTACCGAAATTCCTGAAGGGATAATCAAAGAAAAAATAGACAAAGAATTTGGCAATTTTGAAAGGTTTAAAAAAGAATTTATCAAAGCAGCACTAACCGTTGAAGGCTCAGGTTGGGCCTGTTTAACCTATTGTAAACAGACTGACCGACCAATTATTATGCAGGTAGAAAAACATAATACCAATGTCTATCCCATGTTTAGGATTCTTCTTGTCTGCGATGTCTTTGAACATGCCTATTATCTTGATTACAAAAACGACCGAGCAAAATATTTAGAAAACTTCTTCAAAATTATTAATTGGGAAGCAGTAAATAAGAGACTTTTAGAAATTTTATAAATTTTTCCTTTTTAATTTATCGCTTTGCGATTAAAAACCTACTTCTTACCTATCAAAATGGCAGAAAGAATAATGAAAAATTTTCCTTTTTTAATATCTTTTTTAATTTTCACCTATGGATTTTCTGACACTATTCCTAAGGAGAAAAATTATCGGACTTATTTTATTGTTAGCGAAGTTGCTCAAGGGATAACGGTTTATTCTTGGTTATTACCTTTCGGATTGGGATTAAAAGGTAAAGGAGCAGTTGCCTTAGGGTTATGGGCGCCCGCAATTTTTTTTATAGGCAGTTATTCAACAAAATATGTAAAAAGCGAAGGAACTCCTTTACAATGTTTTTTTGGTGGAATAGGCGGGATGGCGAGGGGTTTTTTCCTTTATCCCAAAGACGGTAATCCTAATACTATTCCTCTCTTTTTAAGTTTAGGCGAAAATATTGGTGGGTATTTTTTAAGTGAGAAAATGAAATTTGGTTTAGCAGCTCCTTGGCGTTTTTTTAATTTTAATCTTTTAGGATATTCCCACGCGGCAATGTTTAATATTTTAACCCAAAAAAGATGGGAGGATTTCCGTTATGTTTATCCTTTATTATCAGTAATTGAAGGTTATGGCGGTAGTATTTTTTTACATAAAGAAAATGATGTCACTTTTGGCGATGCCTTTACCGAACTGGAATATATGAGATTGGGAATTACCACACCTTTAAGTTTTTTAAAGGGAATTCAATTGTTAAAAGAAAAATCAATAAGTGAAAAAATTTATGCTTTCTCTTCTTTTACTGGAAGTTTGTTAGGTATTTATTTTGGCCATCAATTAAGTAAAAAAAGAGACTTAACTTTTGGGCAGGCTCTTCTTATAAATTTTGCTCCTCGAATTATTGAAGGAATGATATTAGGGACTACGATTTTAGTGGCAAAAGATTTTACTAAAAAAGAATGGGGAATAACTTTACTCCTCATAAGTATTTCCGATCCAATTGGAACTTTTCTTTTTGATAAATTTTTTACTTCTGGCTTATAAGATATTTAAAACCTTTTAAACTTGCCTTTGCCCCTTCCCCACAAGCAATAATTATCTGTTTATCTTCAATAGCGGTACAATCACCACAGGCAAAAATCCCAGGGATATTTGTCTCACAATTACAGTTAATGATTATTTCTCCTTTTTCGTTTAAATTTAAAAATCCTTTTAAAAAATCAGTATTAGGTTTCGTTCCAGCTTCAATAAACACTCCGCTAACTTTTATTTCGTATTCATTGTTATTTAATAGATCATAAACTAAAATTCCTTCAACCTTTTCTTTTCCCAAAATACTTTTTGGTAAATGTTTTAACAGAATAATAACGTTATTAAACTTTTTTAATCTTTCCACTAAAATCGGCTCAGCTTTTATTTCACTTTTTACAAGAAGATAAACTCTTTGACAAACTTTTGCTAATTCAATAGCACTAGTTATTGCGCTGTTGGCACCGCCAATCACTGCCGTATCTTTATTTTTAAATAAAGGAGCATCGCAAGTAGCACAATAACTAACTCCTTTTCCTAAGAGCTCCTTTTCATTTTTAATATTTAAAGGCTTTGGACTCCGGCCGGTAGCAATAATTACTACTCTGCTTTTATATTCTTTATCATCAGTCGTTTTTACATAAAAAATATTTTGCTCTTTTCTAATTCCGTTTACTTCCGTCCCTAAACCTAAGGCAATGGGAAAATAACTCAAGTGGTTGGTGAATTTTTCAATCAGTTCTTTAGCGGTAATAGATTTAAAGCCTGGATAATTTTCAATTTCACTGGTCCATAAAACTTGCCCCCCTAAATCTTTGGTTAAAAGTAAAATTTCTAAATTTTTTCTCGCCGCATAAATAGCAGCAGTAATTCCCGCAGGTCCACCGCCGACAATAATAAAATCATATAAAATATTTATATTCGGTTGTTTAAAATTGAAATTTAATAAAGAAAACATTTATTTAAGACCAATGATATAATCATTTTCGTCTAAATCAATATTTAAAGCGTTAGGATTTTTGGGCAAACCAGGCATCAAAGATATTTCCCCAGCAATCGGAACAAGGAAGCCGGCGCCAGCATTAATATTAATTTGATTAATAGTAATATCAAAGTTAATTGGGGAACCTAAAAGAGTGGGATTATCCGAAAGGGAATATTGAGTTTTGGCGATGCAGATGGGTAAATTATTAAAGCCTAAGCTATTTATTCTTTCAATATCCCTTTTCGCTCGGGAAGTAAAAATAACCTGTTTTGCTCCATAGATTTCCGTAGCTACTTTTTTTATTTTTTCTTCTACCGGATCATTAAAATTATAAGTATAATTAAGATTTTCTTTCTTCTCGGTAATTTTTATCAATGTTTCAGCGAGCTCAACGGCTCCTTCGCCACCTTTTTCAAATACATCAATTACGCAGAAAGGAACCTGTTGAAATTCACAATAACCACGAATAACCTTTATCTCTTCCTTTTTGTCGTTACTAAATTTATTTAAAACGACAACAAAGGGAATTCCGAATTTTCTTAATATTTCAATGTGACGTCCAAGATTACTTAGACCCTTTCTTAATGCTCGGATGTCTTCACCTAAACCGTGGTGTTTTAATGCTCGAAGAGTACAGACTAGTACCGCTCCATCCACAGATAAATCACCAACCCGGGAGACGATGTTTACAAATTTTTCTGCACCCAAATCGGCGCCGAAACCGGATTCCACAATTAAATAATCACAAATTTTTAAACCGATTTTCATTGAGATAATACTGCAGGTACCGGTAGCAATATTAGCAAAAGGTCCAGTATGGATAAAAGCTGGTGTGTGCTCAATTGTTTGAACAATATTTGGCTTTAAAGCGTCTCTTAATAACACCGCCATTGGCCCAGCTGCTCCCAACTCACCAGCGGTAAAAGGTTTTCCATCTTTTCGAAAAGCAACTAAAATATTCGCTAATCTTTTTTTGAGGTCTTTTAAAGAAGTTGCTAAAGATAAAATAGCCATTACTTCGGAAGCAGCGGTGATAATGAAACCATCTTCTCTAGCGGGCCCGTTAGCCTTACCTCCAAGACCGATAACAATTGTCCTTAATGTTCGGTCATTCATGTCTATTGCTCTTTTAAAAAGGATATCTCTTTCGTCAATAATCGGCTCATTACCGAAATGGATGTGGTTGTCTAAAAGAGTGGCTAAAAGATTATGAGCACTTGTTACTGCGTGAATATCGCCAGTAAAATGTAAATTAATATCTTCCATCGGCAAAACTTGGCTATAACCACCGCCGGTAGCTCCGCCTTTAATTCCAAAAACCGGGCCTAAGGAAGGTTCTCTTAAGGCAACAATTGATTTTTTACCAATTCGCCAAAAAGCCATAGAAAGACCAATAGCCGTTGTCGTTTTTCCTTCTCCGTAAGGTGTGGGGTTAATAGCGGTAATTAAAATTAATTTACCATTAGGATTATTCTTAATTTTTTCATAAAATTTTAAAGATATCTTGGCTTTAAAATTGCCAGAGGGTAAAAGAAATTCATTAGAAATTCCAATTTTTTCAGCAATCTCGTAAATAGGATAAAGAGGAACAGACCGGGCAATCTCTAAATCCGAAATCACTTTTTATTCCTCTTCAATAATTATCGCACTCACTGGACAATCTTCGGCTGCCTGCCGGACACAATCTTCGGCTGCTTCGGGAACAATTTCTACCTTTGTTCCCGCAGTATCACCCTGCATTTCAAATATATCAGGACAAGTATTAACACAAAGTTCACAACCGGTGCATAGCTCTTTATCGATTCTTACTTTCATTTTTCCTCCTTTTTTAATTTAATTAGAAAAAAAATTATAAGTTAAACCTTGAAAAAAATCAATATTTTTTATAAAATTTCTTGTGAAGAGGATTGAGAAAAAAAAGATAAGAAAAAAGCTTCTTTTTGCCTCTGATTTTGACCAAACTCTTTCTTATGATGATACCGGTATTCTTATTTCTTTGGAATTAGGAATTCCGCCGGAAAAGTTTTTGAATAAGGTAAAAGAGATTAGGGAAAGAAATATTACTCAATTAGGTGGCGAACTTGCCTATCTTTTGGCCTATGACCCCGAATATAAAAATAAAGTCTCCAAGTCTTTGCTTTTAAAAATTGGCGAAAAAGTAAGGTTAAAGGCTAATGTGGATCTTTTGTTTAAGGTATTACAAGAAGGAATAAATGGTTGTGAATTTGTTTGTTATGTAATTTCTGCCTGTCCTGATCTAGTAATTAAAAGAAGTTTGAGTAAAATTTTATCCGAAGAAAATATTTTTGGCACGGAATTTAAATATGATGAAGAGGGAAAGATTGTTGATATTTTGAAAACGGCCGCTGGTCACGGAAAAGCCAGTATCATTGATTATTTGGTAGAAAAGGAGCATATCCCCAGGGAAAATGTTATCTATATTGGTGATGGTTCTTCGGATATTCATGTGATGCTTCATGTGAATATTTATGGCGGTTTTACCATTGCCGTTTCCCCTTCGCCTTATTTGGGTCATATTTCTAAAAGAACTGTGCTGTCGGAAAATGCCTTAGCCGTTTTGTGTCCAATTTTGGAAGATTTGTTTAATTATACCGAAGAGGAGATAAAGGATTTTTATGCCCAATTAGGTCATCCAATTTATGAATGGAACCGAGCAAAATTAGAATGGCTTACTATCGCTTAATATTTTTTTCTTTGATTTTTTTCTTTTGTCAAAGAGAAATTCCTACGGAGAAAACAATAATTGCTTTTGGTAGTTATTTTAAAATAAAGATCTTTACCGAAAATAAAGAGCAAGGTAAAATTTATCTTGATTCCGTTTTTAATTTAATTAGGTATTACGATTCTTTGTTTTCTTATTTTAATGAAAATAGTGAGCTTAGTCTTATTAATAAGAAGAAGGTTGGCCAAATTTCTTCGGAATTGAAGGAGGTTATTCTTTTCGCCTCAGAAATAAATAGGAAAACTTACGGTTATTTTGATATCACCATTGCCCCTTTAATGGAACTTTGGGGATTTTATGATAAGAATTATCAAAGACCAAAGGAAATAGAAATTGCCAAGATGAAGAAGTTTGTCGGCAATAATGCTTATTTTTTGAAAAAGGATTCGCTTTTTTTAAAGGAGTTGTCAAAAATTGATTTGGGCGGTATTGCTTGTGGTTATATTTTGGATAAGTTGGTTTCTTATTTAAAAAGCCGAGGTATTAAGAAGGGAATAATTGATGCTGGTGGTGATATTATTGTTTTTGGTAATTTGAAAGCCAAGATTGGTATTAAGGACCCTAATAAAGAAGCAATAAAGAAAATAATTGAGTTGAAAGATAATGCTTGTTCGACCTCCGGTGATTATTATAATTATTTCCAAATTGGTGATACTATTTATTCTCATATTATCAATCCTTTGACTGGTTATCCGGAAAAGACAATTAATAAACACCGACAGGTAACAGTGATTGGAAAAAAGGCGGTTATTTGTGATGCTCTTTCTACGGCTTTGCTTATTATTCCCGATTCTTTAAAAGATAAAGTTTTAGAAAATTTTAAAGATTATCAGGTGATTTTTTATTAGATGGTTGAGGCCCGTTATTATCAAAGATTAGGAGAAAATAAGGTGAAATGTGAGTTGTGTCCCAATTATTGTGTTATTGGTGAAAATAAATACGGTCGTTGTTTGGGAAGAAAGAATATTGGCGGCCAACTTTTTGCTATTAATTATGGTGAGGTTGTTTCTTATGCTATTGATCCCATGGAAAAAAAACCTCTCTACCATTTTTATCCCGGAAGGGAAATTTTTTCAGTGGCTACCTATGGTTGTAATCTTTTGTGTCCCTTTTGTCAGAATTGGGAGATTTCTCAAAATCGGGTTTCTGCTATTCATTTAGAGCCCGAAGAATTGATAAATATTGTTTTAAAAAAAGGATGCCAATTTATTGCCTATACTTATACTGAGCCCCTTATCTGGTTTGAATATCTTTTGGATGTGATGAAAAAAGCAAAAGAGAAGAATATCAAAAATGTTTTGGTTACTAACGGGATGATTAACGAAGAGCCCTTAAAAGAACTTTTGCCCTATGTTTCGGCGATGAATATTGACCTGAAATCAATAAAAGAAGAATTTTATAAAGATTTTATTAAAGGTTCTTTAAAGACCGTATTAAGAACAATTGAGATTAGTAAAGATTTTTGCCATATTGAAATAACCAATTTGTTAATCCCAAAAAAGAATGATAGTGAAGAGGAGATAAAGGAATTGGTTGACTTTCTTTTTCGCTTAAAAAGAAGTATTCCCCTTCATTTTTCTCGTTATTTTCCCCATTATAAACTTTCTTTGCCCGCCACGCCAGTGGAAACCTTGCTTAAAGCTTACGAGATTGGTAGGGAAAAACTTTATTATGTCTATTTAGGTAATGTTTTTGGTCTTTTGGGTTTCCAAGATACCTTTTGTCCCGATTGTAATAATTTGTTAATTAAAAGAGATTATTATCATGTTAAAATTATTGGTTTGGATGGTAAAAATTGTAATAAATGTAAAAGGGAAATTGAGATAATTTTATAAAGGAGGTAAGATGCAAAAAAAGACAATTCCTTTTATAATTATTTTACTCTTGGTTGGCGGCGTTTTAGGTAGTGCCTTTTCTTTGTATCTTTCCGGGCTTTTTCCTGAAGGACAGGTAAAGAAATTCTTTTTTGAAGCGATAAAATTTGGTATTCCTCATTTTACCATAAATTTAGGTTTTTTAGAACTGACCTTTGGTTTTTCCTTAGCGATTACTGCCTTTACCGCGCTATTTATTATCTTTCTTACTTATTTAATATTAAAATTATGAAAAGGCTTTTAAAATTTTTGACTTTTCAAGTTATTTTTTTATACTAAAAGATGGAGTTTAAAAAGATTTATGAACCAAAAGAGATCGAAAAGAAATGGTATAACTTTTGGGAAGAAAAGGAATATTATAAGGCTAATCCTTTTTCTTTGAAACCAAAATTTTCTATTGTTATTCCCCCACCAAATATTACCGGACCCCTTCATATTGGCCACGCTTTAAATAATACTATCCAAGATATCCTCTGCCGTTATAAAAGACTTGCCGGTTATGAAGTTCTTTGGCTTCCCGGTATTGATCACGCAAGTATTGCTACCCATAGTCAGATTGAAAAAGAATTAAGAAAAGAAGGTAAGAGCCGATTTGATATTGGTAAAGAAGAATTTTTAAAAAGGGCTTGGCTATGGAAAGAGAAATATCACCACTTAATTGTTTCCCAATTGAAAAGTCTTGGTTGCCTTTGTGATTGGTCACGGTTTCGTTTTACCATGGATGATGATTATTCTTATGTGGTAAGGTATGCCTTTGTCTATTATTATAAAAAGGGTTGGATTTATCGGGATTTAAGGATTATTAACTGGTGTCCTAATTGCCACACCGCAATTTCTGATTTAGAAGTGAAACATAAAGAGATTGATGGTTTTTTATGGTATATAAAGTATCCGTTAAAAAATGATCCCCGTTACTTGGTGGTGGCCACTACCCGACCAGAAACAATGCTTGGTGATACGGCGGTGATGGTTAATCCTACGGATGAAAGATATAAAGATTTCATTGGGAAAAAAGTGATTTTACCATTACAGGAAAGAGAAATTCCCGTAATTGCTGATGAAATGGTTGATACCAATTTTGGTACTGGTGTGGTTAAAGTCACTCCCGCTCACGACCCTAATGATTTTATTATTGGTAAAAAATATAATTTGGAGTTTGTAAAAGTAATTGATGAAGATGGTAAGATAATACCACCAGCAAAGGAAAAATATGTTGGTCTTGACCGGTTTACTGCCCGAAAGAAAATTTTGGAAGATTTAAAAGCCCTTGGTTTATTAGCAAAAGTAGAAAATTATCAAGTACCAGTTGGTGTTTGTGCCCGTTGCGAGACGATTATTGAACCGTTAATTTCTAAACAATGGTTTTTAAAAATGAAAGAACTGGCCAAACCAGCAATTGAAGTCGTTGAGAAAGGAGAAGTTAAGTTTGTGCCTCTGCGCTGGAAAAAGGTCTATCTGGATTGGTTATCCAATGTGAAAGATTGGTGTTTATCAAGACAATTATGGTGGGGACATCCCCTTCCGGTTTATTATTGTTTAGATTGTGATGAGATAATGGTAACGATGGAAAAACCCAAAACTTGCCAGAAATGTAATAGCCAAAATATCAAAGCCGATGAAGATGTTTTAGATACCTGGTTTTCTTCAGCTTTATGGCCCTTTGCCACTATGGGATTTCCCAAAAACACAAAGGAGTTGGAAGTTTTTTATCCCACTGATGTGTTGGTTACTGACCCGGATATCATTTTTCTTTGGGTTGCCCGAATGGTCTTTTCCAGTTTAGAATTTGTTGGCAAAATTCCTTTTAAATATGTCTATATCCATTCAACCGTGCTCAACGAAAAAGGCGAAAGAATGTCAAGAACAAAAGGGATTGGTATTGACCCCCAAGAAATTATTGATGAATACGGCGCCGATGCTTTAAGATTTACTTTAACCTATTTGGAAACCCAATCCCAATCTTTCCGTTTGAGTCGTGAGCGTTTTATAATCGGCAGAAATTTTGCTAATAAAGTCTGGAATGCGGGGCGTTTACTTTTTTCTTATTATCAAGAAAAAAGCGAGTTTAATAACCTAACAGAAAAAAAGATATACGATTATTGGATTTGCGAACTTTTTAATCAGCTTTTAAGCAAATACGACTTCTTTATGAAAAACTATTATTTTTCTTTAATCGCCCAGACGCTTTACACATTTTTCTGGAACAATTACTGTGATTGGTACTTAGAGTTTAACAAAGAAAGATTTAAAAATAAAGAACTGGTTGCTCTGGAGACAAGTTTGGAGGTCTTTTATAATTTCTTAAAAATCTTACATCCAATAATGCCTTTTATTACTGAAGAACTGTGGCATCTTTTTAATAAAGAAGATGTTTCCCTAATGGAAAAAGGTCTTCCGGAATTATTTATTATTCCCAGTGATAAAAAGAAAGAAATTTATCTTTGTGAAGAATTAATCGCTTTAATAAAAAATATTAGAAATATTCGGGCAAATTTTGGTATTCCGAAAAACATCGGGTTAAAAGGTTATTTAAAAACCGCTAACGAGCAACTTTATTTGTTTTTAAAAGAAGAAAAAGAGATTCTAAAAAAAATGGTTAATACTGAGATTTTGCCTTTAGATAAAGAAGAGTTAAAAAATTTCGCAACCATTATTTTAAAGACTGGCGATTTATATTTAGTAGTTGATAAATTTTTTGATTTATCAAAAGAGAAAAAAAGATTAGAAAAAGAAATCGCCGAATTAGAAAAGATCTGGAAGGAAACCTTAGAAAATCTTAATAACGAAGAGTTTTTAATGAAAGCCCGGAAGGAAATTATTGAAGAGGAATTGAAAAAGAAAGAGGAGATTGAAAACCGATTAAAAAGATTAAAAGAGTTGATATAAGATTTAGAAATATATTACCCTTGAAAATTTTGTTTTTATTTATATAATTTTTTGATGAAATATCTATTCCTTATTCTTTTTTTAATCACGTTAGGTGGTTTTTTTCTTTTTTACAATTTTAAATATCTTCCCTTAGAAGAGAAAATTATAAAAATTAGTGATGAAAATCTTTTATGGCAGAAAGAAGTGGTGGAGTTAAGACAAAAATTAAGTGAATACGAAAATAAAAATAAAGGGAACTTCACCTATACTTTTGAATTTAAAGAACTTTTTTTAAACGAATATTCTGATACCCTGAATCCGGTTGGCGAAGCAAGATTGAAATCAATAATTCCTTCTTTAAAAGAGGATAATAATAAAGTGGCAATTATTTTTTATGGTGAAGATTTAGAACTACCAACAAATTTAAAAAAGAAGTTTTCTACTCCTTATCATTTTGGTTTAGATCGGGCATTAATCGTTTTTAATTATTTAATAAAAATGGGTTTTCCCAAAGAAAGACTTTTAATAGTTAATGATTGCGAGAAGAAAAATAAGAAAAATGTTTTGGAAATTCAGGTTCTTAATTATTAGTTTTTTTATTTTTTCTTTTTTAATTGCTGAGGATAAAAAAAATTACAAATCGCCCAGCAAAGCATTATGGTGTTCCACATTTTTCCCTGGTTTAGGGCAGTTTTATACTGAGAATTATTTAAAAGGAACTATCTTTTTTTTAGGGGAAGCAACATTAACCTATTTTATTATCAAATCTTATAAAGAAAATAAAAAAGAAAAGGTTTCTGATTTACTTTGGATTTTAGCCGGTTTTCATATTTTCAATATGGCTGATGCTTATGCTTCTGCCCATTTTTATAAATTTAAAGAAGAAACAAAATTAACTTTGAATTATGGTTTCTAAGGTTTTGGTATTTAAGAAAACTAACGAAAAAGTAAAAGATTTAATTTTAATTTTTGTTTTTGCTTACTTAACCGCTATTGGTAGTAAGATAAAAATTGAAATAGGGATTGTGCCAATTACCTTCCAAACATTTTTTGTTTTCCTTTCGGGAATAGTTTTAGGAAGTAAAAAAGGAGCATTATCACAAATTGTTTATCTCTTTTTAGGTCTTTTAGGTTTTCCCTTTTTTGCTCGCGGTGGCGGTCTTTTTTATATTTTTTCACCAACCTTTGGTTATATTATTGGGTTTATTTTTGCCGGTTTTATAAGTGGTTTTTTGAAAGAAAAAAATTATAGTTATTTGAAAAGTCTTTTAATTCTCATTTTTGCTAATATCACTATTTATCTTTTTGGCTTAATCTATCTTGCCAATTTTCTTCCTAAAGAGCAATTATTAAAAGTTGGTTTATATCCATTTATTTTAGGTGATTTATTAAAAATTCATCTACTTCTTCTTTTACCCACCGCCCTTCCGCAAGTCCAGGTATTTAATATAATTAAAAATTTTTTATGCCAAAATATAAGAAAAATTACTTAATAAAGTTTTTTATTTTCAAAGAGTTAAAAAAAGAAAATTTTAAAATCTTTGGTAAAAATAGAATCGTAATTGCGACAAAAATTTATACCTTTTGTTTAAGTTTATGAAAAATAAAAATTTCTTTTAAAATGCGACTTTTTGGTAAAAGGAGGGGTAATGCGGAAGATTATCTTTTATTTTCTTTTGATTAATCTTTTATTGGCAATTGATTTTCAAAATGATAAAGGCAAATTTATTCTAAACTCATCATTTTTTTTCACTTATGATTATGCCCAGAAAAAAATGGGCAATATTCTTTTAACTACCAACTCCTTTTATTTTCCCCGGGTAATTTTGGATGTGAAAAATCAATATCAAGATATGTTTTTTTTGAAGTTTTATTTAGATCTTGCTGATAGAGGCAATATTTCGATCTATGAATTATACGGAGGAATAAAACCTAAAAAAGAGCTGGAAATCATTTTTGGAAGATTTAAACAATTGCTGAGTTACGAATTAATTATTTATCCTTTAGCCGCTTATTTTGTTGAACCTTCACTGCTTTATTATTTAAAAGCACCCTCTATTTGGGATATGGGAATTGGGGTTTTTTATAGCTTTAAAAAAGGAGAAGCAAATATTAATTTAGTAAACGGTAGTGGTTGGACAGCTGTTTTTGATAATAATGAATGGAAAGATATTTCGGGGAGATTTTTATTCACTCCCTTTAATAATCTATCTTTTGGTACTTCTTTCTATTATGGAAAAATTGGCTACGGGAAAATAAAAGATTTATTACCCTTTCTTTCCTGCGGTTTTGAGTTTAATTATAAAGATTCTTTTAATATTATTATTTTTGAATATCTTTATCGAAGCGAAAAAGACATTGCTTATTATAATTACAAAAAACATGGTTTTTGTTTTATTTTAGGCTGGCAGTTGGAAAAGCTTTATCCCTTTTTGCGTTTTGAGTTTAAAGAAGAAAAAAAAGAAATAAAAGAAATAAATAAAGAATTTGGTTTTTCTTTTTCCTTAAATTATTTTTTAAAAAATAAAAGGTTTAAAATAACACCCAATTTTGGTTACTATTACTATGGTAAGGACCGTCATCTTTTAAAATCCATTTTCCAATTTCAAGCCAATATTTGATTTATTGACAAAATAAAAATTTTTATTTAAATTTTTTTATCCCAGTGAAAGAGCTGGGAAAGGAGGAGAGATGCATATTAGTAAAGTAAAAACAATTAGTGAAATTGGTGATAAAATTTGGTTAGATATGGTTATTAAATTAGAGTATTCACCAGCGGAACAATTGATTATCCAGGAAGCCTTGAAGAATTTACCGGAGAAGATTGCGAAAAACGGCTCTTTAGAAATAATAACTAATGAAAATCAAGCCCAATTGAAATTTTCGGTTGATACCCAAGAAATTTCCGAAAAAGAGATTACTGAGATAATTAATCGGTGGCTAAACGAAATTAATTTTACTTTAGAGGAAAATAAACATCTTTTGCCATTAATGGACGAAATTTTAAAATTGAAAAAAGAGATTAAGGAACTTAATTATCGAGTGAAAGCTTTAGAAAATGAAAATACTTTAATAAAGGAGGCATTAATAAAGAAAAAGATTATAAAAGAGGAATTTTAATTCTTATATTTGACTTATCCCAAAAGAAATAATATAATAATTGGTGATTAATATTTTTTTAAATTTAGGACTTTTTGCCAAAATTATTATCGTTATTCTTCTCTTTTTTTCCATTATTTCCTGGGGAATAATCTTTGCTAAATGGCGGCTTTTTAGGAGGTTAAAGAAAGAGAACGAACAGTTAAAAAGAAGATTGTATTATTTTCGCAATTTTGAAGAATTGAAAGAATATTATAATTTTAAAGAGAAAAATTACTTTTCATCTTTATTCTCAGTTATTAAAGATGAAAAGGATTTATCTTTGAAAGAAGTTGTTGATGATCTGGTGGATAAAACAGGTAAAAATCTACCTTTTTTAGCAACCGCCAGCAGCGTTTCTCCCTTTTTAGGTTTATTAGGTACCGTGTGGGGAATTACTAAAGTTTTTTTTGATGTAAAAGATTTACCGATGATTACTCTTCAGGCGATCGCCCCGGGAATGGCGGATGCTTTAATTACTACGATTGCTGGTCTTTTAGTTGCCATCCCTGCGGTTATTGCCTATAATTATTTTATAATAAAATTAGAAGAATTTAGAAAAGATATGGAAAAATTAGTAAATCATTTATTAGTTTTGAAAAACAAAAAATGAAAAATGTTTACCAGAGGTTGATTGCTTTTATTAATATTACTTCTTTAGCGGACATCTCAATTACGCTAATGGTAATTTTTCTTATTGCGGGAATAACAGCGGCTTTTTCTCGGGCAGGACTTTCGGTAAAATTACCCCAGAGTGCTTATTTGCGACCCCAGGTAGAAGAGGGGATTCTAATAACTATTGACGAAAAAGAAAAAATTTTTGTGGAAGAAGAAGAAGTTAGTAAAAAAGATTTGATTAAAAACATTTATAAATATCTAGAAAAAAAGGGAAGCAATAAAGTCTATTTGCAAGCCGATAAAAATTTACCTTACGGAAAAATAATTGAAATTTTAGGTGAGATTAAAAATGCTGGCATTATTGATGTTGGGCTTTTGGCAACTTCAATAAAGAAAAAATAAAAATGGATATTCCTAAATCAATTCTTTTCCATCTCTTCTTTTTCTTGTTTTTTAGTTTTTTACCCTTATTTAAAAAAGCAAAAAATATTGAATATCCAGTGGTTTTGGAAGTTAGCATTGCTCCTAATATTAGGGAAGAAAGGGAAGAAAAAAAGAGCGATGTAGCTATCCAAAAGGAAGGGATAGGAGAAAAAAGAAAGGAAATAAAAAAAGATAGTTTAAAAGAAAGAAAAAGTACCAAAGAGACCATATTGAAGTCAAAAGGTTTTAGTTTGCAAGCCGAAGGCGGTATTGTCTCTTCTTTTTATTTAAACATTGTGTTAAATAAGATTGCAGAAAATTGGTATAACCCTTATCAAAATACTAATTTAAATCTAAAGGCTACTATCTATTTTAAAATTACCCGTGACGGAAAGATTGAAGAAGTAAAAATTGAAAAAACTTCAGGAAAAGATGATTATGATGAATATTGTAAAAGAGCAGTTTTATTGACTAAAAATCTACCGCCCTTACCCGATGATTTTCAGGCAGATGCTTTAAAAATCCATTTAGAATTTGAATATCAACCTTAAAATTTATGGAATTTGTTCATCTTCATAATCATACTGAATATAGTTTGTTAGATGGTGTCAATAAAATACCCCACTTAGTTTTGAAAGCGAAAAAAGAAAACATGAAAGCTTTAGCGATTACTGATCACGGCAATCTTTTTGGTGCTATTGAGTTTTACAATGAATGTTTAAAGGAGGGAATAAAACCAATTATTGGCATGGAAACTTACATTGCGGTGGGTAAAAGAAATGAACGAAAGCCTCATCCTACTATATCGGAATCAAGTTTCCATCTTACTTTATTGGCAATGGATTTAACCGGTTATCACAATCTTTTAAAATTAGCTTCTTATGCCTATTTGGAAGGCTTTTATTACCGACCTAGAATTGATAAAGAACTTCTCGATAAATATAATAAAGGTTTAGTTGTTCTTTCTGGATGCCAAAAAGGCGAAATAAATTATTATTTAAAAATTGGTGATTTCGAAAGTGCTAAAAAGGCTTTGTTTGAATATTTAGATATCCTTGGTAAAGAAAATTTTTTTTTAGAAATAATGAAAATTGGTTTAGAAAATGAAGACAAAATAAATTCGCAAATTATTAAATTGGCAAAAGATAACGGAATAAAATTAGTGGCTACTAATGATTGCCATTATCTATCAAAAGAAGATTATTACCTTCATGACATATTATTATGTATCCAGACTAACAAAAAGATTACCGATCCTAAAAGATTAAAGTTCGAATCTAAAGAGCTTTATTTTAAATCTAAGGAAGAAATGTTTAGTCTTTTTAGAGAAATAAAAGAAGCGCTTAAAAATACTTGGGAAATAGCTGAAAGGGCTACTCTCTATTTGGATACCTCAGGGAAAAATTTTCATTTGCCAAAGTTTCAGAAGCCCAAAGAATTTGATTCTAATCATCAATATTTAGTATACTTAGCTAAAGAAGGTTTAAAAAATTTAAAAGAAAAAAATTGGGAAATTAAAAATAAATGGGAAAATTATCTAACACGTTTAGAATATGAACTTTCTTTAATTGAAAAAATAGGTTTTACTGATTATTTTTTAATTGTCAAAGATATTATTGATTTCGCTAAAAAAGAAAAAATTCCGGTCGGTCCTGGCCGTGGAAGTGCGGTTGGTAGTTTGGTTTTATACAGTTTAGGAATTACCAATATTGATCCTTTAAAATACGGACTAATGTTTGAAAGATTTATTAATCCCGAAAGAGTTACTATGCCTGATATTGATATTGATTTTTCCGATGAAGAGCGGGATAAGGTAATTGATTATATAAAAAAGAAATACGGTGAAGAAAATGTGGCTCAAATAATTACTTTTGGTCGAATGATGGCTCGAGCAGCAATTCGTGATATTGGTCGGGTAATGGGTATTCCTTTGGCGGAAGTTGATACTATCGCTAAAACCTTAACAATAAATATTCCTTTAGCCGAAGCTTATGAGAAAATTAGCGAATTCCGAGAATTAATTGATAGTAAACCGGAATATAAAAAACTTTACGAAAATGCTTTACGTTTAGAAGGAGTAGCGCGTCATGCTTCTATCCATGCTTCAGGAATTGTTATTGCTCCCGGGAATTTGATGGATTACGTACCTTTATACAAAACCACCGAAAACGATATCTGTACCCAATATGACATGGATTCCTTAGCCGCTGTTGGTCTTTTAAAAATGGATATTTTGGGTTTAAAAACTTTAAGGGTTATTGAAGAAACATATCGCTTAGCTATCGAAAGTGGTAAAAAAATTCCCCAAGAAATTCCATTAAATGATAAAAAAACCTATCACTTATTGAGCGAAGGCAAAACATTGGGAGTATTTCAATTAGAAAGTGAAGGAATGAGAGAGATTTTAAAAAAGTTAAATCCTACAGTTATTGAAGATTTGATTGCCGTTCTGGCGCTTTATCGTCCTGGCCCCCTTCTCAGTGGTGATGTCGATCGATTTATAAAAAGAAAAAAAGGAAAAGAAAAAATTACCTATCCCCATCCATTATTAGCCGATATTTTACAAGAAACCTACGGAATGATTTTGTATCAAGAACAGGTAATGCAAATTGCAGCTAAAATTGCTGATTTTACCTTGGGAGAAGCCGATATTTTAAGAAGGGCAATGAGTAAGAAAATTCCGGAATTAATGACGGAAATGAAAGAAAAATTTATTCTTAAAGCAAAGAATAAAGGAATTAAGGAAGAAGAAGCTAGTCAGATATTTGAACTTTTAATTCCCTTTGCTGGTTATGGGTTTAATAAGTCTCATGCTGCTGGTTATGCTTATTTAAGTTATTTAACTGCCTATCTGAAAGCCAATTATCCAAAAGAGTTTCTTTGCGCTACCTTAACCAGTGAAATGAATGATGCTGAAAAAATTGAGGAGTTGATAAAAGAAGCAAAGTTATTAGGAATTGAAATTTTACCACCCGAAATTAATAAGAGTTATTATCAATTTGTAATCGAGGCCGAAGGAATTCGTTACGGTTTAGGAGCCTTGAAGGGCATTGGTAAAAGTTTTTCCGATTCTTTAGTAAAAGAACGGCAGCGACGAGAATTTACTTCTTTTGAAGATTTTCTTTTTCGAACAAAAGCTTTTGGTAACAAAAAAGCTTATGAAGTATTAATTAAAGCTGGTTGTTTTGATTGTTTTAATAACAATCGGGAGTATTTATTAAAAAAATTGCTAGAATATCAAAAAGGAACAAAAGAAGGGAGCAGCGGTTTGCAATTTTCTTTATTTGAAGAAGGTCAGGAAAATAAAAAGAAAATATTGGAAAAATTTATCCAAAAAGAAAAATCTAACTTTGAATATGAAAAAGAAGTTTTTGGATTTTATTTTTCTGACCATCCTTTAAAAGAATATCAAGAGCTTTATAAGATAATCGATTTGGAAACTTTTGATCACATAGAAATATTAGATAACCAAAGGGATTACCTTTTTTTGGCCGTTTTAACCGAAAGGAAAACTAAATACGACCGCAATGGAAAAAATTACGCAATTTTGGGTTTAGAAGATTTAACCGCTAAAACAGTAGGTTATCTTTTTAATGAGATTTACCAAGAAAAGTATAACCAATTGAAGAAAGAGCAAGTATACTTTTTAAAGGCAAGGGTAAGAAATAATAAAGACATTGTGGTAAAAGATATTTTGCCGATCGATAAATTATGGGAAAAGATAAAAAGGATTAATATTGAATTAAAAGAAAATATTGAATTGAAGAATATTCCAATTTTAAAAGAAATTTTGCAAGAATTTTTAGGAGAAAGCGAAGTGATTATAACTTATTACGACCCAGAAGAAAAAAAGAAAAAAATGGGCAGATTAACTACCATAAAAGTAAAACCTAATTTAGAATTATTAAAAAGATTAAAAAATAACCCAATTATTAAAGAAGTTAAATTTTATTTAGTTTGATAAATTCCTCTTGACAAAAAGGTAATTTTTGACTATATTTATATAGTTATTAATGGGGAAAATTATGGATAAAGAAGATGGCCGATGTGTATATAAGACCAAAAAAGACGGTCCATATTGTGGCCGATTTTTATGGAGTAAAGAGGGATATTATTTCCGAAGTGAAGAAAGTGAAAAAAATTTTGAGAGAAGCAATAGAAAAAGCCAAACTTTCAATTGTCGGAAGTCGGTTTTTTCAGTTTAATCCTCACGGTGTGACGGGGATATTTTTATTAAAGGAGTCTCATATTAGTATTCACACTTGGCCTGAATATGGATATTGTGCAATAGATATTTTCACTTGTAAAGATGATAAAAGTGCCTTAGTTGCTTATGATTATCTATTGAAAAAATTAAACCCTAAAAAAGTTAAAAAAAGGATAATGATTAGGGAAATATGGAAAAAATAATTTTTCAAATAATAAATTTAATTGGTGAGAGAGAGAAAATTTTATTTCCAGAAATTTTAGAAAATTTGGCTGATTATTATCCTTTAAAAGAAGTGGTAAAAGCTCTTAACAAGTTGACTAAAAATAAACTCATTGCTAATGAGGATTCTTATTTGATTTTGACGGAAAAAGGAAAAGATATTTATCTTAAAAATAAAACTCTCTTTAAAGCAAAGCTTTGTGAATATTGTTTAGGTAAGCGAATAGCAATTAGTGAAGAATTTAGATCAATATTAGAAAAATTTTCGGTTATTGTTAAAGAAAGACCAGCACCAATTGTGGAATATATTCAAGGTTATATGAGAGAAGAGGATGTTATTCGACGAGTAATATTTATGCATTATTATAATGATTTGAAAGATAAAAATATTATTATTATTGGTGACGATGATTTATTAAGTATTGCTTTGGCGTTGACTAAATTACCAAAAAGAATTGTTGTTTTAGATATTGATAAGCGGTTAGTTGATTTTTTAAAAGAGATAAATAAAAAAGAAAATCTAAATATTGAAGTTTGGGAATATAATATAAAAGAACCTTTTCCGAAAAAACTGAAAAGAAAATTTGATCTTTTTTCTTGTGAACCTTTAGAGACTTATAGTGGTTTAAAATTATTTATTGGTCGCGGAATAAATGCTTTAAAGAAAAACGGTGTTGGTTATTTTGGTTTAACTGTTCAGGAAGCTTCTTATCCCAAATGGCAATATATCCAGAAATTGATTCTTAAAGCGAATGGTGTGATAACGGATGTGATTAAAGGTTTTTCTTCTTATCCGGTAAATAGCTATAAAAGTTTTAACTGTGAAGAAGTGTTGTTAAAAAGATTAAAATTAAATTTGGCTTATTCGCAAAAGGATATTCCTTGGTATAAATCGACAATGATCAGGTTTGAAATTCTGGGAGAACCCAAAAATTTAATTGATCCCGATAAAAAATACTCTTTAGTCTTTAAAGACGAAGAAGAAGATATTACGATCCCTTAATATTTTATTGACTTTAAAATTTTTTTGGTTATAATATTGTAATGATTTCAAATTTGGAAAAAATTAAAAATAATTTGCTTTCGGTAGGAATAAAACCAACTTATTTACGGATAAAAATTTACCAATTTCTTTTAGAAAGTAAAGACCATCCTACTGGAAAGATGATTTACCAGGCATTAAAAAAATTTTTACCAACTATTTCTTTAACCACCATATACAACAATTTGGAACTTTTTTGTCGTAAAGGATTAATAAAAATGGTTTTATTAGATCCCAAAGAAATTAGATTTGATGGGAAAAAGGGACATCACCATTTTCTCTGTGAGAAATGTGGCAAAATTATTGATTTGCCAATTGATTGTGATTTGGTTAAGAAAAAAAAGATTTTTGGTCATTTAATTATTGATTGGGATGGATATTTTTTAGGAATTTGTAAAGATTGTCAAAAATGATGCCTCAGGATTTAATTAAAAAAGCTACTAAAGAATTCAATAATTTACGGTATCCGGAATGTTGGGCAATAATAAAAGAAATTGGTGAGGATTATTTAATAGTTGAATTTTTGGGGACAAAAATTAATTTTGCTTGTTGTTTTGATGAAAATTTTTATGATTATCAATATTATTTAAAAGATTTTGCCAATTTGGGGTCATTAATTAAAGAAATAAAAAAAGAAAATAATAAATTCATTTTAAAATATCAATTAATTAAAAAGGAGGTTAACATGGTAAGCAATGAAAGAAAAGGAATTCCTTTATTAGGGGAAGATTTCCCCGAAATGGAAGTATTAACCACCCACGGTTTAATTTCTCTTCCTCACGCCTATAAAGGAAAATGGTTTGTGCTTTTTAGTCATCCAGCAGATTTTACACCGGTATGTACCACTGAGTTTTATGCTTTTCAGAAAAGATATCCGGAATTTCGGAAACTTAACTGCGAATTGATTGGTTTAAGTGTGGACCAGGTATTTTCTCACATCAAATGGATAGAGTGGATAAAAGAGAAACTTAATATTGAAATCGAATTTCCGATCATTGCTGATACGGGAAAGGTTGCCGAGGCGTTGGGTCTTATCCATCCGAAAAAAGGAACTAATACGGTAAGAGCAGTTTTTATTGTTGACCCAGAAGGGAAAATCCGAATAATTTTATATTATCCTCAAGAATTAGGTAGAAACATTGATGAAATTCTTCGGGCATTAGAGGGAATGCAGATATCGGATAAATACGGTGTTGCAATGCCCGCCAATTGGCCTAATAATGATATTATTAAAGACCATGTAATAATTCCACCGGCAAGTTATATAAAAGCTGTTAAAGATCGCGTGGAAAAAGCAAAAGCTGGTGAGTTTGAATGTTTTGACTGGTGGTTTTGCCATAAGAAATTAAATAAATAATAAATAAAAACTGTCAAAATTTTAAATAAATTATTCTAACTTCAAAACTAAATGAAGGCATTGGTTATTTATTATTCTTTAACTGGGAAGACTGAGTTAGTGGGAAAAGCAATTGCCAAAACTTTAGGCGCCGAGACGGAGAAGATTGAAGAAACAAAAAGAGAAAATATTCTTTTCCGCTGTATTAGCGGAGCAATCCAAGCAGCAAAAGGAAAAGGCAGTGTGATAAAACCTCTTGATGTGGATATTAATAACTACGAATTTATTTTTATCGGTACACCGGTTTGGGCTTTTCGTCCGACACCAGCAATTAATACTTTTATTTCTCAAACCGATTTTAAAAATAAAAAAATAGTTCTTTTTGTTACTATGGCTGGAACCAAAGTTGAAAAAGCAGTTAACCTAATGAAAGAAGCGATTGAGTCGAAAGGTGGAGAAGTTATTGGTTCATTTTCAATAAGAACCGGCGGGGTAAAAAAAGAACAAATTATTGAAGAAGGGATTAAAATCGCAACGTTGTATAAAGATAAAAAGGAGTAAAAGATGGGTATTCTCCAAGAAAATGTTAAAGTCCAAGTAAAAGAGTTATTTAAGGATTTAAAAAATGAAGTTAAATTAGTAGTTTTTACCCAAGAGAGCTTGGTAACGCTTCCAGCTTTTGAATGCGAAACCTGTCGAGATAATCGGCTTTTAATGGAAGAATTAGCTTCCCTTTCCAATAAAATAAAAATTGAAGTTTACGATTTTTTAAAAGATAAAGAAAAGGTGAAAGCCTATCAGATTGATAAAATTCCAGCGACGGCAATTGTGGGAGAAAAAGACTACGGAATTAGATTTTACGGCTTACCGGCTGGTTACGAATTTTCCACACTCATTCACGCAATTAAATTGGTCTCTGAAGGAGAAAGCGGAATAAGTGAGATAAATAAAGCCAAATTAAATACTTTTACTAAACCTATTCATATTCAAGTTTTTGTTACTTTAACCTGTCCTTATTGTCCCCAAGCCGGTTATTTGGCTTATCAGTTAGCAATAGCTTCTGATTTGATAAAAGCTGATGTTATAAATGCGGGTGAGTTTCCTCAACTGGCTCAAAAATATAATGTTTTTGCAGTGCCGAAAATTGTGATAAATGAAGTAATTCAATTTGAAGGTGCTTTGCCGGAAGACAGTTTTGTGGAGAAAGTGATAATGGCGCATAACACTTCTATTTGATGAGATGTATTATTTGCAAAAAGGAAGCAGAAATTAAAATTCTTGCCCCCTTTTGTTCCCAATGTTTTATTATCCATTACGAAAGGCGGGTCAAAAGATTAATAAAAAAATGGAAACTTATTAAAAAAAATGAGCGAATATTAGTTTGTGTTTCGGGCGGCAAAGATTCTTTAAGTTGTGCCGAGGCTCTTTATCGGTTAAAAGATGAGCTTCAATTTGAATTAGCAGTATTACATCTGGATGTTAATTTTTTTCAATGTTCCAACGAACGGACAAAAAACGTGGTTGAAAAATTTTGTGCGGAAAGAAATATTCCTTTTTATTTTACTTCTTTTAAAGAATATCTAAATATAGAAAAAATTGAAAGAATTTTTGAAGTTTCCCAAAGACCCCGATGTGGCACCTGCGGACTTTTGAAAAGATATATTTTTAACAAATTTGCTCGAGAAAATAATTTTGATAAAATTGCCACCGGCCACTGCGCCGATGATATTATTAAATTCTTTTTTAAAAATTTTGAAAGCGGCTATTTTGATTGGACTGATAAATTAAAACCTTTAACCCCTTCTTTCCATCCAAAAATAGTTGCTCGCATCCGGCCATTATATCTTTGTTTAGAGGTAGAAAATTATGCTTATATTAAATTTAAAAACATTGAAATAGCTGCTTGTGTATTATGTTCCTATTTTACTCGAAAAGATAAATGGGATGAGATTTTTCGGTTTATTGATGAAAAACGGCCACAATTTAAACTAAATTTTGTGAGAAATCTTGCGGAAGCCGAGATTAAAGGAAAGAATCAAAAAGAAAAGGAATTAAAAGAATGTGAAATTTGCGGGGAAGTTACTGACAAAAAAATATGTGCTTTATGTAATTTAAAATTAAAATTAAAAAAAAGATAATTAAAAATTGACTTTTTTATAAATTTTGGTTAAAATAAAGTATGCAGGATAGATTTACCAACCGTTTAAAAAAAGTAATCAACATTGCTCGCCAAGAGGCAATAAGAATGCGTCACGATTATATCGGTTCGGAGCATTTGCTTTTAGGAATTGTAAAAGAGGGGGAAGGGGTCGCAGCATTAGTTTTATCTAATTTAGGAATCGAAAAAGATGAATTAATTTCGGCTATTGAAAATGCGGTAAGTTATGGTTCAACACCGCTTGTGCTTGGGGAAATTCCTTTGAATCAAGAGGCACGAAGAATTTTGAATTACGCAATGGAAGAAGCCCGGAGGATGAATCATTCTTATATTGGTACTGAACACCTCCTTTTAGGAATTTTGAAGGAAGAACAATCGGTTGCTGCTCAAGTACTTTTTTCTTTAGGAATTGATATCGACATTGTGAGGAGTGAAATAATGAAGGTTTTAGAAGGTGAGTCTTTGGGGCACACAATTCCCAAAAGTAAGTCAAAGACGCCAGCTTTGGATTATTTTTCCCGAGATTTGACACAATTAGCTAGAGAAGATAAACTTGACCCAATTATTGGGCGAGAGAAAGAGATCGAAAGAGTTATTCAGATTTTGGTCAGAAGAAAGAAAAATAATCCGGTTCTTATTGGTGAAGCCGGTGTTGGTAAAACTGCTATTGTTGAAGGTTTAGCTCAGCGAATTGTGGAGGGGCGGGTACCTTCTTTATTAAAGAATAAAAGAGTTTTGGCATTGGATTTGCCCGCCTTAATTGCCGGTACAAAATATCGAGGACAGTTTGAAGAGCGGATGAAAACTGTTCTTAATGAGATAACTAAGTCCGGCGATGTTATCCTTTTTATTGATGAACTTCATACCATTGTTGGTGCTGGAGCCGCGGAAGGAGCTATTGACGCTTCTAATATTTTAAAGCCAGCGTTAGCTCGGGGTGAGATTCAATGTATTGGTGCTACTACTTTTGAAGAATATCGGAAATATATTGAAAAACATTCAGCTTTAGAAAGAAGATTCCAACCGATAATTGTGGAACCACCTTCGGTGGTGGAAACCATTAAAATTTTACAGGGTTTGAAAGAAAAATACGAACTGCATCATGGTGTCATTTATACTGATGAAGCCTTAGAAGCCTGTGCCTATTTAGCTGATAGGTATATTACCGATCGTTATTTGCCGGATAAAGCAATTGATGTTATGGATGAAGCTGGCGCTCGGGTGAAGTTGTTAAGACCAGTTTTTAATCCCGAAATTGAAGAGTTAGAAAGAAAAATAGAAAGGATAAAAAAGTTGAAAGAAGAAGCAGTAAAAAGGCAAGAATTTGAGAAAGCAGCAGAAATAAGAGATGAGCAAAGAAGACTGACTGAACTATTGAAGAAAAAGCGAAAAGAAATGGAAAAGAAAGGTGGTTTTCCGGTGGTTACTCCGGAAGATATTGCTCAAGTTGTTTCTATGTGGTCAGGAATTCCCTTACAAAGAATTGAAGAGAGTGAGCAGAAAAAACTTTTAAAAATGGAGGAAGAGTTAAAGAAAAGAATCGTTGGGCAAGATCACGCAATTGAAGCTGTTGCCCAAGCAGTAAGGAGAAGTCGGGCAGGAATTAAGGACCCCAGAAGACCAATAGGTTCTTTTATCTTCTTGGGGCCAACTGGTGTTGGTAAAACTGAATTAGCAAGGGTGTTAGCCCGATTTCTTTTTGGTCACGAAGATGCCTTAATTAGATTAGATATGTCTGAATATATGGAAAAATTTAATGTTTCCCGTCTTATCGGCGCGCCTCCCGGCTATGTCGGTTATGAAGAAGGTGGCCAATTAACGGAAAAAGTGAGAAGAAAACCTTATTCAGTTGTTTTATTTGATGAGATTGAGAAAGCTCATCCGGATGTTTTCAACATTCTTTTACAGATTTTGGAAGATGGTCAATTGACTGATGCTTTTGGTCGCCGAGTTAATTTTAGAAATTGTGTAATAATTATGACTTCTAATATTGGCACTGCGGAAATTAAAAAATCTTCGGCATTCGGTTTCACCTCCGAAAAACCGGAAGAAAGTTATGAAAAAATGAAAGAAAAAATTTTAATGGAAGTGAAAAAGGTTTTTCGTCCAGAATTTATCAATCGGGTTGATGAGATAATTGTTTTTAAATCCTTAGGTAAAGAAGAGATGGAAAAGATTGTTGATATTCAGATTGAAGATATTAATGAACGGTTAAAAGAGAAAGGATTAAGATTGGTACTATCACCAGAGGCTAAGGAATTGTTAGTGGAGCAAGGTTTTGACCCCGAATATGGTGCCCGACCATTAAAAAGAGCAATAAGAAGATTGATTGAAGATCCTTTAGCCGAAGAGATTTTAAAAGGAAAGTTTAAAGAAAGTTCAATTGTCTATATTGAAAGAGAAGGCCACGCCCTGCGATTTGTGGCTAAAAGACCTGAAGAGTTAAAAGTTTAATTTCAGTGACTAAAAAATTTTTTGTCTTTTTTTTCTTTACTAGTTTTCTCTTTTCACAAATTATTTATCAAGTTAAAGCCAAGACCGAGTTCGTTGATACTTTAACACTTTTAAACCTCTGCGGCATAAAAGCCGGTGAGAAACTTTTTTCTGAAAAAATCGCGGAAGCTATTAAAAGACTTTATAAAAGTGGTCTTTTTGGTGACATCCGAGTGGAAACTCTTTCTACTGATAAAGGAATAATTTTAACTTTTGTTACCAAAGATAACCCACTTTTAAAAGAAATTAAATTTTTTGGCAATCAAAAGATAAAGACTAAGGAACTTTTGGAAAAGATAAAATATAAAAAAGGAGAAATCCTTAGTGAATATAAGATTTTTACCTTCCAAAGAGAAATTTTGAAACTCTATAAAGAAAAAGGTTTTATCTCGCCCAAAGTAATTTATACAAAATCGGAAAGGGATTCCCAAAATATGGTGGTTCTTACTTTTCATATTGATGAAGGAAAGAAGTATAAGATAAAAAAAATAAATATCTTGGGAATTAAAAATTTAAAAGAACGGCAAATAAAACAAAAATTGGTTAATCGGGAAAAAAGATGGTTTAGAAAAGGGATTTTCAAAGAGGAGGAATTTAAAAAAGATTTGGAAAGAATAATTGATTATTATAAAGAAAAAGGCTTTTTGGCAGCCAAAATTATTGATTACCAATTAACGCCTCAAAATGATTGGCTTTATATTGATATCTTTTTGGAAGAGGGGAAGCGATTTTATTTAGGAAATGTAAGTTTTCGGGGTAATGAGTTGTTGCAAGAAGAAGATTTAAGAAAATTGATAAAATTAAAAAAAGGTGATTATTACAATGCCAAAAAAATGAATTTCAGTTTACAAAGTTTATATGACCGTTACCAAGAAGAAGGTTATCTTTTCTGTCAAATTCAACCGATTGAAGATATAAGAGAAGATACTGTTGATGTTGTTTATGAGATAATTGAAAGGAATCCGGTAAAAATTAGATTAGTCAATATTGAGGGGAATGAACGGACAAAAGATAAAGTAATAAGAAGGGAAATCGTTACTCTTCCGGGCGATTTTTTTAAGAAGTCTTTATTATTAAGAAGTCAAAGAAATATTTTTAATCTTGGTTTCTTTGAAGATATTAGTGTTGATTTCAATATTGTTGATAGTGAACAAGTAGATTTAATTTATCGCGTGAAAGAGAAACCAACCTTTGGTCAATTTAGTGCCAGTATCTCTTATTCGCAAAAAGAAAAAATTGTTGGTGGGATTGAAATCTCTCAGCCGAATTTTTTAGGTAATGGCCAAAAAATATATTTAAAAATTGAAAAAGGCGGCACGGTTACTAATTTAAATTTGGGTTTTGAGGAACCTTATCTTTTTAATATTCCTTTTTCTTTTGGTTTTAACATGTTATACTATTCTTACGGTTATGATTATTACGATAAGCTTGATAGAAACCTTGCTTTTAATTTTTCTTATCCCCTTATTCTTGACTACACAAGAATTTATTGGGGTTTAAAACTGGGCAGTAGTTTTATTCCACCAAAAAGCATTAAAGATAAAAAAGTACCGCAAGAACTTTATCGGGATACAATTAATAAAATCTATTTAGCTCCCAATTTTTCAATTGTGCGGGATGCTCGGGATTATATTTTTAATCCCAGTGCTGGTTCTTATTATTTGTATTCCTTAGATATCTCCACTTTAAAGATAAATTTCTTAAGGCAGATTTTAGATGTTCGGGTTTATTTCCCTCTTTTTTGGAAATTTTCTTTAATGGTAAGGACAAGGATTGGTTATTTAACCGAATTAAAGAAAAATGATACCGTTCCTCTTTATGAAAAATTTTATTTAGGCGGTGTCGGTGAAGAAGGGATAAGGGGTTATCCGGATAGGTCAATTTCACCAATGAAAGACGACTATTTAATCGGTGGTAAGGCGATGACTATTTTTAATTTAGAATATAAACTAAAATTAGCTTATTACCTTTCTTTCATTGCCTTTTTTGATTGTGGCAATTGTTTTGCCGATATGGGAAAAATAAATTTAAGTGATTTAAAGAGAGGGATAGGTATCGGTGTGAGAGTGGAGGTTCCCATTTTAGGGCTTCTTGGTTTTGATTTGGGTTACGGCATAGATAGAGAAGGTAGTAAAATTGAACCCCATTTTCAATTTGGTAAGACTTTTTAAATCTCTTTCTCAATAAAAATTTGGGGTAAGATAAAGACTTTTTTCGTTAAAAGATATAATGGAAAATAAAAAGGATAAAAAATTTTAAAGATAAATTATTAATAATTTTTATCCCAACTTTGAAAACCCTCGTCGCCCAAACAGCTTAGGGAATAGTTCTCTAAGAGCTCAAAATAGCAAATTTAGGGGTTTAACAAAATAAATTTTTTAATAAAACTACCTATTTAAAGTAAGATTATATCAACATTTGCTAAAAATAGAAAAGCATCCCTTGTTCTACTTTTACTTTCCCATCGTAAAAGGTTATTACTTTTAATAGGAATTTTTCTTTATTATATAACTCAATAAAAACAAAGAGATAGATGTCTATAACCTCGTGCCGTTATCTTTACTCCCTTAATAAATTGAAAAGGTTTTTAAAATAACATCCAGTTGAAGCAAATTAGATAGTTTCTTTTCTCCAGGATTAAAAAGGGTGCCGTCAATTAAAAAGAATTTATTTTGATAATTAAAGGCATAAGAAATGAAGGGGCCGCCGATAATATCTTTATCATTCTGCCAAACACCCATAATTTTTATTGCTGGATTTCCTAAAAAATTGGTGCTTTCGGCAGAAGTATATTCTCTTAAAATGTAGTCGCCATTATAAAATTTTATCGTTAAGCTATCTCTTAAATCGGCAATTTCTTTGGGAATAAGCGGACGGTTGTTGTTTTCCCAATAGACAAATATTGAGCGGTCAGGATAATGGGTAAAGAGATAGATAAAGTTATCTTTTTTGTATTCTTCTTTTAAATAGTATCTTTTTGGTATCTTAAAATTAAAACCGTAATTAGTTTTTAAATATTTCATCTTTTTTTCGTCAATCCCTTGAATATAAGTGTAGATATATAAAAGATTTTCTATATGTTCCAAGAGCGAAGCGAAAATCCTTTTTTCGTATCTTTTTAATCCTTCTTTTAAAAGATTTTTATCACTACTCACAAAAATTAAGATTGTTTGATTTTTGCGGTATAAATCCTTTAACCGAAAAAGGCCAAAAGTATCTCTTTTAACAATTTCTAATTTATCACCAATCAAATCACTAATAAATTCATCATTGATCACACCAATTAAAAACAAAGTGGAAAAATTTTTTAAAGAAGGAAAGGCCGAAAGGGTTTTATATCTTATTTTAAAATAAAACTCTTCTTGGGGAGTGTAAACTTTCTTTTTTAAAATCTTTTCTAAGACTTCATCTATTGGGTAGTCAGTAAAAACAATCACTTCGCGAAATTCTCCTAAAGTGGGTGGCAAAGGTGAACAAAGAATAAAAAAGAAAAAAAATAAAAGTTTAAAGAACCGTAACACTTTTTGCCAAATGTCTGGGTTTATCAACATCACAGCCTCTTAATACCGCAATATGGTAAGCAAAAAGTTGAAGGGGTATAGCGACAACAATTGGAGTCAAAAATTCAATGGTTTCCGGAATAGAAAAAAGTTCATCGGCAATTTCTTTTAATCTTTCATCATTTTCATAGCCAATTGCGATAATTTTGCCTCCTCTGGCCTTGGCTTCCATGATATTGGCAATCATTTTTTCGTAAGTAGAATCCTTCACACAAATACAGATTACCGGTGTTTCTTCACTAATCACCGAAATCGGGCCATGCTTCATTTCACCGGCTGGATATCCGGCAGCGTGAATATAAGAAATTTCTTTTAATTTCAAGGCGCCTTCTAAAGCACTGGGATAATTTATTCCTCTGCCCAAAAAGACAAAATGGGAAGCGTTATAATATTTTTTAGCCACCTTTTTTATTACTCGGTCTAAAAGTAAGGCTTTTTTTACTTTTTCAGGAATTTTTCTTATATTTTCTAAATAATTATTTATTTTTTCATCGTCTAATTTTCCCTTAATCTTGGCAAAATATAAAGCCAAAATAAAAAGGGAAAATATTTGGGCAGTATAGGCTTTAGTAGAAGCCACACCAATTTCTGGTCCAGCGTTGATAAAAACTACATTCTCGGCTTCCCTATCCATTGAAGACCTTTTTACATTTAAAATTGCTAAATTTTTAATCTTCCTTGCCTTGGCTTCTCTTAAAGCCATTAAAGTATCGGCCGTCTCCCCTGATTGGGAAATAGCAATCATTAAAGCATTATTGTTGAATAAAAATGGTCGGGATAAAAGTTCTGAGGCAATTTCCACAGTTGTTGGGATTTCCACTATCCTTTCAAAATAATCTCTACCAATCAAACCCGCATGATAAGAAGTTCCGCAAGCTTGAATAACAATATTAGAAATATTTTTAATATCGTCAGGATAAAAATGAAAACCTTCACCTAACAAAATTTCATTATCAAAAAGTCTTTTTTCACAGTTTTCTTTAAGAATTTTTGGTTGTTCAAATATCTCTTTGCGCATAAAATGGCGATATCTACCTTTGGAAACTTCTTTTATTTTTAAATCCAGTTTTACACTTTCCTTTTCAATTGCTTTTCCTTCTTCGTTATAGAAAATTACTTCATCTTTTTTTAAAAAGACAATTTCGCCGTCCTCTAACGCATAGACCTTTTTGCAAATACCAACCAAAGCCAAAATATCGGAAGCAATCATACCTTCCTTTTTACCAACCCCACAAAGGAGAGGGCTTCCTTTTTTTATCCCAATAAGAAAATCAAATTTTTTGGAGATAAGCGCTAAGGCAAAGCTACCTTTTAATTCCTTTAATAATTCCAAAAGGATTTTTAGAAATTCCTTTTCTTCCAATCTTTCTTTTTTTTCTTTAATCTTTTCCTCTAATAGATGGACAATTACTTCGGTATCAGTTTCACTTTCAAATTGGTGGCCATTTTTTAATAATCTATTTTTTAACTCCTGGAAATTCTCAATAATCCCGTTATGAACAATTGCTAAATTTTTCTCACAATCTAAAAAAGGATGGGCATTTTCGTCACTAACTTTTCCGTGGGTTGCCCAACGGGTATGACCAATGCCAATTAAAGTTTCTCCTTCTTTCTCCAAAAATAACGGTGAAGAATTTAAAATTTCCTTTAATTTGTGCAACCTTCCGGCAGTTTTTTTAACAAATATTCCGTCTTCCTTTTTAACCGCAATTCCGCAAGAATCATAACCCCGGTATTCTAATCTCTCCAAGGCTACTAATAAAACCGAAATAATATCCCGGGAACCAATATAGCCAACTATTCCACACATAAAATTTCGTAAAGTTTTTCAACAATTTTTTCATCATCAGTATTAATAATTAACCTTAATAGCTTTTCGGTATTTGATGGTCTAAGGTGAAAAAGAAAATTTCTTTGATAGCAGAAAAGGCCATCTTCTTCATTAATTACTAAATTTTTTCTAAAAAGCCTTTTAACTTCTTTTTTTATTTTCGCTTTCATTTTTAAAAAAAAATCTTTTTTAAATTCCAGCTTCCTTTTTATAATTATGTAGTCGTTAAAAGTCTTTTTCAATATTGATAAAGGCTTTCCCTTTTCTTTTATTAATGAGAGAATAAGATAAAAGGCAACTAAACCATCGCGGGTTAAATTAACATCTTTCACAATAACTCCACCGTTACCTTCGCCACCAATGAAGCTTTTTCTTTTAATCATTTGATAAACCACATTGCTTTCACCAACTTTTGTGCGGTATAAAGGAACGCCAAATTTTTCACAAACATCATCTACCAAAAGACTGGTAGAGAAATTGCATACTACCGGTGATTTTTTCTTTTCTAAATAATATAAAAGAGAAAAGGGGAGAGTATATTCTTCACTCAAAATTTCTCCATTCTCACAAACAAAAGCTACTCGGTCACCATCCGGGTCAAAACCAATTCCCAAATGAAGCCTTTTTTCTTTTACCAAATTACTTAACCTTTTTAAAGCTCCTGGGGAAGGTTCTGGTTCTCGGGGAAAGTCTTTATCAATCTTTTCTTTTAAAAAAAGAGGGGAAAAGTTTAAAGAAAAAAAATTACAGAAATAATCAATCTCCGAGCTTACCGAGCCATTGACGCCATCAATACCGACCTTTAAATCGCTGAAATTTTCAATTTTGGCACCAAGATATTTTTTTATTTTTTGAGCATGCTCAAAGAAAATCTCTTCTTTATTTAAAATTTGAATTTTGGGCTCCTTTTTCTTTAATTCCTTTTCGATTTTTTCTAATTTTAATAATTTTATCTCATTTTCAAATAAAAACCGGCCCCGAGCCGACACAAATTTTAAACCATTTTCATCAACTGGATTATGAGAGGCGGTAATTACTATTCCCGGTAACTTTAAATAACCGGAAGCAAAAACTAAGGTCGGTGTGGGTATAATTCCGCAATCAACCACATTCTTGCCGCTTTGAAGAATTCCGGCTACCGAGGAAAAATAAAAGGCTTCCGAGGTTGGGCGGGTGTCGCGGCCAACCAAGATTTTTTCGGCTTTTTGTTTTTTAGCAAAAATGTAAGCAAAAGAAAAAAAATCAAAGGGAAAAACTTCCGAAAATACCTTTCCCCGTAAGCCAGAAACACTAAATTTATACATAAACTATTATAAATAATCAAAAAATTAAAATCAAATATTTTTGACTTCTAAGAGATTTTTGTTATAATTTTAAAAATGAAAAAAACTCCTTTTTATGAAAAACATTTGGAATTTAATGGAAAGATTATTAATTTTTTTTCTTATTTAATGCCCATCTCTTATTCTTCTATTAAAGAAGAGGTCTTTGCCGTAAGAAATAATTGTGGTCTTTTTGATGTTTCCCATATGGGTAGGATAGAGATAAGTGGAAAAAATTATAAAGAATTTGTTAATTACTTAATTACTAATGATGTCTTTTCCTTAAAGGAATATCAAGCCTGTTATGCTTGTATGTTATCTGAGGATGGGGGAATTATCGATGACCTAGTCTGTTACCGTCTGCCGGAGCGGATTCTTTTGGTTGTCAATTGTGCTAATATCGAAAAAGATTTTGCTCACATTGTAAAAAATAACAAATTTGGTTGTCAAGTTAAAAATATTTCCGAGGATATTTGTCAATTGGCTTTACAAGGGAAAAGGGCAGAAAGTTTTTTGGCTTGCTTTACTGATTTTGACCTTTCCCAAATAAATTTTTACTATGCAAAAATGATAGAAATTTTAGGAATACCCATGCTTGTCTCCCGAACGGGTTATACCGGTGAAGACGGTTTTGAACTTTATTTTGAACGCCAATACGCCCATTTTGTTTGGGACAAATTTTTTGAAAAAGGAAAAGAATTTTCCCTTCTTCCTTGCGGTTTAGGTGCTCGGGATATGTTAAGATTAGAAATGGGTTATTGCCTTTATGGTCAAGATATTGATGAGGATAAAAATCCCTTAGAAGCCAATCTTTCTTTTGTGGTTAAATTTAATAAAGATTTTATTGGTAAAGAAGCCTTATTAAAAATAAAAGAAAACGGCTTAAAAAGAAAACTTTGCGGAATAAAATTTGACGGCAAAGTAATTCCGCGACCGAGAACAAAGATTTATGACCAAGCAAAAAGGGAGATTGGTTTTATCACGAGTGGCACCTTTTCTTTTACTTTAAATTGGGGGATTGCTTTAGGGTATTTAGCTATCGATTATTCTCAGGTAGGTAATAAGGTTTATTTAGAAGGAGGAAAAATAGGCGAGATTGTAAGATTGCCATTTTATCAAAATGGTAGTATTAAAAAACTTAAAAAGGAGGTTTAATGAGTTTAGTTTTAGATGGTTTATATTATACCAAAACTCATGAATGGTTAAAAGTGGAAGATGATATTGGAATAATTGGAATTACTGATTTTGCCCAAAAGGAATTACAAGATATTGTCTATTTTGGCATTGAGGAGAATCTTATTGGAAAAAGTTTAAAAGCCAATGAGAAGTTTGGTTATGTGGAAGCGGTGAAAACTGCCAGTGATTTGTACCTGCCGGTTTCGGGCGAGATTATTGAGATAAATAAAGAAGTAATTGACAATCCAGCACTGGCTAATCAGGACCCTTATGGTCGGGGTTGGCTTATTAAGATTAAAATAAAAGATAAAGAGGAATTAAAAGATTTATTAAATAGTGAAGAATATAAAAAACATATTGGTGAATAAGTATGTTTATTCCCCATAGCGAAGAAGAAATAAGGGAAATGCTTGAAACCCTTGGTAAAAAAAGTTTGGCTGAACTTTTTTTGACAATTCCCGATGATTTGAAGATAGAAGTTAAAGAAGAAAAAATTAAAGTATTAAAAGAAGCCGAAGTAAGAAAGGAATTAAAAAGAATAGCTGAAGAAAACAAAAATCTTAACGAATACATTTCCTTTCTCGGCGGTGGGATTTATGACCATTATATTCCCGCATGCATTGACCAAATTGTTTTAAGAAGTGAATTTTATACTGCTTATACTCCTTATCAGCCGGAGGTTTCCCAAGGGACTTTACAAGCAATGTTTGAATTCCAATCGCTAATTTGTGACCTTTTTAAAATGGATGTAGCTACTGCTTCTCATTATGATGGTGGGACGGCTTTAGCGGAAGCAATTTATATAATGAAAAAGAAAGGTTACAAAAATTGTTTAATTTCTAAGGGAATATCGCCTTTTCATTTAAAAATAATTGCGACTTATTTTTTAGGTCAAGAGTTAAATTTTTGTGAAATTCCGTTAAAAGACTTTACTATTGATTTGGATTATTTAGAAAAGAAGGCAAAAGAGTTCGCCGGTAATTTCTTTTTTGTCTTCCAAACTCCCAACTTCTTTGGTTTTTTAGAAGAAGTTGAGGATATTAGTAAGATTGTTAAAGAAAGCGATGGAAAAATAATCGTCTCTTGCGATCCAATTTCTTTAGCAATTTTAAAACCACCAGGAGAATATGATGCTTGCTTGGCAACTGCTGAAGGTCAATCTTTGGGGCTTTATCCATCCTTTGGTGGACCGCTTTTAGGAATTTTGACAGCTAAAAAAGAGTATATTCGCGATTTACCCGGAAGAATTTGTGGCCAAACAGTAGATAAAGACGGAAAAATTGGTTATGTGACTGTCTTACAAACAAGAGAGCAGCATATTAGAAGGGAAAAGGCAACTTCTAATATTTGCACCAATCAACAACTTTGTGCTTTAAGGGCAGCAATCTATCTTTCGCTAATGGGTAAAGAAGGTCTTAAGAAGGTTTTTTACCTTTCTTTTTGTAAAAGCCATTATCTTTATGAGAATTTATTGAATTTAGGTTTTTTTGAAGAGGTGTCAAAGAAGCCGTTTTTTAAGGAATTTACCATTAAAAGCAAAATACCAGTAAAAGAAATTTTGGAAAAATGTGAAAAAGAAAAGATTTATCCGGGAATTTCTCTTTTTGAAATTTATCAAGAGGAAGCCTTTAAAGATCTTCTTTTAATTGCCGTTACGGAAAAGAAAAGAAAAGAGGAATTGGATTATTTTCTTGAAGTTTTAAAAAGGAGTTTTTAATGGAATGTAATATTAAAAGGAATTTAAGTTTTTGTAATTGTTCTTATCCGGGATGCGAAAAAAAAGGCAAATGTTGCGAATGTCTTCATTATCATTTAAAAAGAAAAGAAGTTCCGGCTTGCTTTTTTTCTCCAGAAGTTGAGAAGACCTATGACCGTTCAATTGAAAATTTTATAAAAAATTATAAAAGATAATATGCTGGAAAAATTGATTAAAGAATATTCTAAAAAGGGAAAATTTAACGATTATTTTGGCGATTGTGATGTGAAAGAACGCGATTTAGAAAAGGAGATTCCAAAGAGTTTAAGAAGAGAGGAGTTTTCTTTTATTGAAGTTTCCGAAATAGAAGTAATCCGCCATTTTATTCGCCTCTCTTCGTTAAATTACCACTTGGATAAAGGTATCTATCCTTTAGGAAGCTGTACAATGAAACATAATCCCAAAGTAAACGAAGAAATAAGTAGTTATGAAGGTTTTTTGTATCTCCATCCTTTACAGAAAGAGGTCGATGTTCAAGGAGCCTTAAAAATAATGTATGAGCTTAGCTGTTTTTTAAAAGAGATTTCGGGAATGGATGGGATAAGTCTTCAACCACCGGCTGGCGCTAGTGGTGAGTTAACTGCCATGCTGGTGATAAAAAAATATTTTTTAGATAAAAAAGAAGCGCGGAAAATCGTTTTAATTCCTGATTCCGCCCATGGTACTAATCCCGCAAGTGTTTCGATGGCTGGTTTTACTTCGCAGACAATAAAATCTAATAGTGAAGGAATGATTGATTTGGAGGATTTTAAAAGAAATTTAAATGAAAATGTTGCCTGCTTAATGATTACCAATCCTAATACCTTGGGAATTTTTGAAAAGAATATCAAAATAATTGCTGAAGAGTTACATAAATATGGTGCCTTATTATATTTGGATGGCGCCAATCTTAACGCCTATTGCGGAATTCACCGTCCGGGTGATGCGGGTGTTGATATCATGCATTTTAATCTCCATAAAACCTTTTCTACTCCTCATGGGGGTGGTGGTCCGGGAGCCGGACCAGTAGGGGCGAAAGTCTTCTTAGTTCCCTACTTACCCAATCCGAAGATTGAAAAAAACGGTGAAAAATATTATTTTAAATATGATAAAGAATCTATTGGTAAGACTGCCAGTTTCTATGGTAATTTTAATGTTTTTATTAAAGCTTATACCTACATAAAAATGCACGGTTTAAAAGGCTTAAGAAAGGTTTCGCAGATTGCGGTTTTGAATGCCAATTATTTAAGAAAGCGATTAGAAGAAATTGGTTTTTCTTGTGAATATCAAACACCCACCTTACACGAATTTGTTTTGACTTTAAAAGATTTTAAGAAAAAAGATATTAGGGCTTTAGATATTGCTAAAAGATTATTAGATTATAATTGTCATGCGCCAACTGTTTATTTTCCTTTAATTGTTGCCGAAGCCTTTATGATTGAACCAACAGAAACCGAGCCGAAAGAAGAATTAGAACGGTTTATTTCGGTAATGAAAAAGATCAAAGAAGAGTGCGAAGAAAATCCCGAAATAGTAAAAAATGCTCCTCATAATACGCCGGTAAGAAGATTAGACGAAGGTAAGGCGGGGAGAGAATTAATTGTCAAATGGAGCTAACAATAGAAGAAAAAGAAGAATTGATAAATAAAATTGCTGAACGGGTAGTTTCTTTAAGATTGACACCAGTAGCAATTGTGTTATTAGAATCTTCTAAACCGTTATCTTTTGCTTTTACTCAACTTTTGGTATTTTTTCAGCCAATTGTCACTTCTATTTTTAACCCCGTACCTTATGAAAAATTAATTCTGTTGTTTGAAGACCGAAATAATATTGAACTATTAATTAAAGAAATTGAAAAAAGAGAGGAAGAATATGGTAGAGAAAGAAAAAATAAAAAGAATCTTAGCAACTGATTGTGGTAGCACCACTACCAAAGCAATCTTAATTGAAAAAAGGGGTGAAGAATATCGTCTAATTGTTCGGGGCGAAGCACCAACAACGGTAGAAGCACCTTTTGAAGATGTTACGCGGGGGGTTTTGAATGCCGTAAGGGAGGTGGAAGAATTGTCAGGCGTAAAAATATTAGAAGGAGAAAAAATTATTAAACCCTATAAAAATGAGAAGGAAGGAGTGGATATTTATGTTTCCACCAGTTCTGCTGGCGGTGGTTTGCAGATGATGGTTTGCGGGGTGGTTTTGACAATGACTGCGGAAAGTGCCCAAAGAGCCGCTTTGGGTGCGGGAGCAATTGTTATGGATGTGATTGCTTCCAATGACGGTCGACTTCCTCACGAGAAAATTGAAAGAATAAGAAATTTAAGACCAGATATGATTTTACTTTCCGGTGGCGTTGATGGCGGTACAATTTCCCATGTAGTAGAATTGGCAGAGTTGATAAGGGCTTCTGACCCAAAACCCCGATTTGGTATTGGTTATAAATTACCAGTAATTTATGCTGGTAATAAAGATGCCCGGGAGCATATTTTAAAAATCTTAAAAGAACATACGGCTTTAGAAATTGTGGAAAATATTAGACCAGTTTTAGAAAGAGAGAATTTAGCACCAGCGCGCCATAAAATCCACGACTTATTTATGGAACATGTGATGGCCCATGCACCTGGTTATAAAAAATTGATGGAATGGACCGATGTGCCTATTATGCCGACACCGGGAGCAGTTGGTCTTTTGATTGAACAGGTTGGTAGAAGTGAAAATATTGAAGTTTTAGGAGTAGATATTGGCGGTGCCACAACCGATATCTTTTCTTGTTTTCGCGATAAAAGGGCAGAAAGCGAAGAATTGGTATTTAATCGAACGGTAAGTGCCAATTTGGGAATGTCTTACAGTATTTCTAATGTTTTGAAAGAAGCCGGCATTAAAAATATTATTCGTTGGATTCCTTTTAAAATTGATGAAGGGGAGTTGAGAAATCGGATAAGAAACAAAATGATTAGACCAACAACTATTCCCCACACTTTAGAAGAACTGAAGATTGAACAGGCAATCGCCAGAGAGGCATTAAGATTAGCATTAGAACAACACAAATCAATGGCAGTTGGTTTGAAAGGTATCCAACAGGAAAGGACAATCTCCGATGCCTTTGCCCAAGCTTTGACCGGTGAGACCTTAGTTGATATGATGAGTTTAAATTTAATTATTGGTTCTGGTGGTATTCTTTCGCACGCTCCAAGAAGAGTGCAAGCGGCAATGATGATGATTGATGGTTTTTTGCCGGAAGGAGTTACTCGTTTAGCGGTTGATAGTATCTTCATGATGCCCCATTTAGGTGTTTTATCTACGGTTCATCCGGAAGCGGCTAAACAAGTTTTTGATAAAGACTGTCTTATTAGATTAGGCACCTGTATTGCTCCGGTTGGTGAAGGGAAAGAAGGGGTAAAAGTTATGAAAATAAAAATCTACAAAAAAGATGGGAGTATTATTGAAAAAGACTGTTATTATAGTGAAATTTATCTTATTCCTTTGCGCGAGGGAGAAAAAGCCAAAGTAGAAATAATTCCCGAAAAAGGCTTTGATGTTGGTGCTGGTAGAGGTAAAAAGTTAGAGACGGAAGCGGAGGGTGGAGTAGTGGGAATAATTATTGATTGTCGTGGTCGTCCTTTGTATCTACCAAAAGAAGAAAATAAAAGAATTGAACTTTTAAATAAATGGGCAAATTCAGTTAATCTCTATCCCCAATAATGGAAGAATTAGAAAAGGCAAGGGAAGCCAAAAAGGAATTGAAAAAGATAAAAAACGAATTTGCGGGAAGAGATTATTTAATAAATTTAGAAAACCAAGAATTGACCGCCCTTTGCCCTTTTACCACCAATCCTGATTTTTACCAAATAAAAATTACCTATCAACCCAATAAAGAACTTATTGAACTTAAAAGTTTAAAACTATATTTACAAAAATTTCGTGACATAAGAATTACTCACGAATCGTTATTGAATATTATCTTTGAAGATATTGATTCTTTAATCTCACCAAAATACTTAAAAGTTGAATTAAATGTTAATATTCGTGGTGGAATAAAGACCACCGTTATTCGGGAAGAAAAAAAAGATTGATTGTCTATCTCTATTGGCTAATAGGTTTGACCATTACTACTTATTTTAGTGCCTTTTTTGTTAAAAGATTTAAAGAAACTGGTTATGCCTTTTTGGTTGGTTTTTATGTTATCTATTTAGGAGCTTCTCAAATTCTTGCCACTCGGATAATAAAATTTGATTTGGGCTTTGTCTCTTTTTTTGCTCCTTCAGCAGTTTTTATCTATCCCTTTATTGCCCAAGTTTTAGATATGATTAATGAAGTTTACGGAAGAGAAAAAAGTTATTTAGCGATTATTATTGCCTTTCTTTCGCAAGTTTTATTAGTAATCTTTATTCTCTTGGTAAATAGTTTAAAACCAGCACCATTTTTTTTCTACGAGGATGCCTGGCAAAGGATTTTTAAATTAGGAATAAGAATTACTGTTGCTTCCTGGGTTTCTTTTTTAATCTGCCAATATATTGATGCCACTATTTTTGCCTTTTTAAAAAAGCGATATGAGAAAAAAGTCTTATTAAGAAGTATCACTTCGGATGCGATTGATTTAACCTTAGATAGTATTATCTTTATCACCCTGGCGTTTTTAGGTGTCCAGCCAATAATTCCTTTAATCATTGGTCAGATAATTAGTAAAAATATAATTGGTTTTATTGATACCCCCTTTTTCCTTTGGTATAAAAGAATAGTTGGTGATTGAAATTATTTTTGCCTTAAAGATTGGAAACAAATAAAAGAAAGAAAATTAAATAGCCTACTCCTATA
>Ga0185307_1000110_pt1 | contig 58405 bp, 62 predicted proteins | sample LHCtaG_FD_128010 | JGI IMG/M metagenome (GOLD analysis project Ga0185307, IMG submission 128010) | Hot spring microbial communities from Little Hot Creek, USA to study Microbial Dark Matter (Phase II) - LHC4sed_matched (SPADES... | ecosystem: Environmental > Aquatic > Thermal springs > Hot... | reverse complement strand
TAAATTTCGAGAGAGGTTTCTATCCTTAATAATAAAAAAAATAAAAAGTAGAAACAGCTATCTCTCACATTATAAACGGGAGACCCGTAACCAACAGGGAGGCCATCGTTAATGCTGAATGCTTAGATCTTTATGGAAAAATAGCAAAAGAACTTGCTGAAAAAGAAAGATGATTTCTGCAAATGGTTAAACCGGCATTCTGTAAGCGTTTGCCGCAAGAAAGCCCTGGAGGTTTCCCACGTCGAACCCTTTGCCTTTTAACAGAACACCTATAACCTTCCCTTTCTCACAAAGGGTTTGGAGAGCGGGGGTATCGTCCCATTCTTCCATTTGATCTTTGGTACTCTCTAAAAGGGGAAAAACCTCATCCCATAAAACCCACCTTCCGACTGCTTTTAATAACTCCCGGGAAGATACAAGTGGCTCTTTTCTTTTTCCCGAAAGGTTTTTTATAAGGATTTTCTTTCCGTCAAGCTCTTTACCTTTGATTATGCCCACATTACCAAAGGAAGTAGCTTCTTCAGACTGTATTTTTAATACTCCTACAAGGTTTAACCCCTTCTCTAAACAACCCACCTTTAACAATTGAAGAAAAGGAGGTTCCTCATTGAAGAGGATAAAATCGGGCATAACCCATAAAAAGGGTTCGTCATTGATATAAGGCCTTGCTCTAAAAAGGGCTTCTCCTGAGCCATAAGGCTTGGGTTGGGTCACGAAGATAATCCGAGGAAAAAAAGGAACCTTCCCTTCGAGTTCCTTTGGGAATTCTTCTTGGATGTACCTTTTAAGCATTTCCTTTTCCGGACTTATGATTACTATTATCTCCTCAAGGGCCAATTGGCATACTTCAAAAAGAGAATAGAAGATCATAGGACGTCCCCTCACTGGGAGAAGCTCCTTGGGAAGGTGCTTTGTGAAGGGATAAAGCCGTGTTCCCTTTCCCGCTACGGGAATTACGGCTTTTTTTGGAAAAAATTTGTGGCGGAGAGAGAGGGATTCGAACCCTCGATCCCGGTTTTTGCCGGGATACCCGCTTAGCAGGCGGGTGCCTTCAGCCTCTCGGCCATCTCTCCGCCCTATTTTAAACCTATCAAATAAAACCGCCGTTGGCAAGATATTTCCTCTTCTTTTTAAAATTTAATCAATTTTTTAATTATTGAATTTAATTGGTTGACTTTTTTTCTTTTTTTATCTAATCATTAATAATGCCATGAAGGAAAGGTTTTGGTTTTATTACTTTACTGATCCGAGCCCTGGTTCCTAAGGGGTGAAGTACCCCTGTGGGAGCCATGGGCTAAAAGGTCCATGGCTTTTTTTTATCTTTAATGAAGGAGGTGTAATATGAAGATCATTTCCGATCGGGTTCAAAAGATGATCGAAGGTTCCTCTTGGGTGAGGCGTATGTTTGAGGAGGCTTCGTTGTTAAAGTTTCAGTACGGAGAGGATAAGGTATTTGATTTTACCTTGGGGAACCCAGTGGACGAACCTCCTCCAATCTTTAAGGAGGCTTTGAAAAAACTTGTCGAAAACTCCGGCAAAGGATGCCATCGTTACATGCCCAATCAGGGATTTAGTGAGACGAGGGCCTTTCTGGCCGAAAGATTGAAGAAGGAAACAGACTTACCTTTCACCGAGAATCACATCATCATGACCGTTGGGGCTGCAGGGGGGTTAAATGTAGCCCTTAAGGCCATCCTCGATCCAGGGGATGAGGTGATCGTTCCGGTACCGTACTTTGTGGAGTTCAAGTTTTATACGGAAAATCACGGAGGGGTGATGTTGCCGGTAAATACGAAGGAGGACTTCTCCCTGGATCTTGCTGAGATAGAAAGGGCCTTAAACAAAAGAACAAGGGCCATCATCATCAATTCTCCTAATAACCCTACAGGAGCTGTGTATGAGGAAGAAGAACTCAAAGCCCTAAGCGAGCTTTTAAAAAGAGCCTCTCAAAAGAACGATAGGGTCATCTATCTTCTTTCCGATGATACTTATTGCGATTTTCTTTACGATGGGCTTAAACCCGTGAATCTCTTTACCCTTTATGAAGGGACCATCTCCATAAGGTCCTTCTCTAAATCGCTTTTCATCCCAGGAGAAAGGCTTGGTTATGTGGCGGTGAATCCCCTCTTTGAAGAGGCACAACCTTTGATAGAAGCCCTTATTTTGGCCAATCGAGTTCTGGGGTTTGTGAATGCCCCGGCTTTAATGCAAAGGGCTGTAAGGTTGCTTGGGGATTGGAACTTTGACCCAACAGTTTATCAAAGACGAAGAGACCTGATTTACGAAACACTTGTTGAAGCTGGCTTTCAGGTTCAAAAACCCAAGGGAGCCTTTTATATCTTTCCGAAAAGCCCTATAGAGGATGACGTGGCCTTTGTAAGGGAACTTCAGAATAAATATCTTTTACTGGTGGTGCCTGGAAGTGGGTTCGGGAAGCCGGGTTATGTGAGGTTGTCTTTCTGTGTGGAAGAAAAGACCATCGAAAGAGCGAGGGAAAAGTTCTATCAAGTGGGAAAGGACTTCGGGCTCATTTAAGATCGAAACGTTCCAGCAACATATCCACTTTAATGGAACCTTCAACTAAGGGAAGGAGTAAACTTTTCCTTTCCGGGATCGAATGACCTTCCCCCAAAAAGGGAAGAGTCCCAAAATATGGAACACCGGAAAAATGCTCGATCCAATAGGGATTTGCTCCTTCCGAACCATCAAGGGAAGGGTTGATTTTGTTCAATAAAAAACCTCCCACCGGAATGTTTTCCTTATCACAGTAATAAAGGGTCAAAAGGGTGTGATTGATGGTACCAAGACCTGCCCTTCCTACGACCAAAACCTTAAGCCCAAAGGCCTTTATAAGTTGAGGCAGAAGCACATTCTCTCTTATGGGAACTAAAAGCCCACCTACGCCTTCGACGACCATAAGATCGTGTTTTTTTAAAACAACCTCCCAAACCTCCAAAATTTTATAAATTTCCACTTCCCTTCCTTCGCGTCTTGCTGCTTCAGCTGGAGCAAGTGGTTCTCGAAAATAATAGGGAACTATAAACTCCAAAGGATCTTGCGATCCCGAAGCTTCTTTTAGAAGCAGGGCATCTTGAGGTACCAATACTCCCTCAACTTCTTTCACGCCCGTTTCAATGGGCTTCATCACCCCTACGTCATATCCCCTTTCCTTTAAAAGAAGGCATAAAAGCGCACTTACGACCGTTTTTCCAACCCCTGTATCCGTACCTATTACAAAAATGCCCTTCATTTTTTCAAAAACTCATTGACGATCTTTATCGCACAGAACTTACCGCACATGGTACATACGTCTTTTTCACTGGGCAAACGTTCATCCCTCATCTTTTTGGCTTTTTCGGGATCGATGCAAAGAGCCATCTGCCTTCGCCAATCGAGTGCTTGACGGGCCTTTGACATCTCCAAGTCCCTTTGCCAAGATGAAAGGTTTCCCCTCGCAAGATCTGCCGCGTGAGCGGCTATTCTTGCCGCAATAACCCCTTCCCTCACATCCTCTGGCTTTGGAAGCCTTAAGTGTTCAGAAGGGGTCACATAACACAGAAAATCAGCTCCATAATAAGCCGCCAACGCTCCTCCTATGGCACAGGCTATGTGATCATAGCCCGGAGTAATATCAGTAACAAGAGGACCAAGGACATAAAAGGGAGCTCCTTTACAAACCCTTTTTTGAATCTTAACATTTGCCTCTATTTGATCAAGGGGCATATGGCCCGGGCCTTCAACAATTACCTGAACGCCTTCCTCTCGGGCTTGATCCACAAGTTCTCCAAGCGTAAGAAGCTCCTCCAATTGAACCCTGTCACTTGCATCGGCAAGGGAGCCGGGTCTCAGACCATCTCCCAGAGAGAGGGTCACATCGTATTTTTTGGCTATCTCAAGGAGCCTACCGAACTGTTCATAAAGGGGGTTTTCCCGCTCGTTGTATATCATCCAGGCCGCCAAAAAAGCGCCTCCACGGCTCACAATCCCAGTTATTCTTCCCTGCTTCTTTAACCTCTCAAGCCCCCTAAGGGTCAAGCCGCAGTGAACTGTGAAAAAATCCACTCCGTCTTTGGCCTGTTTTTCAATTATTTGAAACATCTCATCCGGGCTCATAAAGACTATGGAACCGTATTTTCTAGCCGCCTCAACTGCCGCTTGGTAGATGGGGACTGTTCCAATAGGAAGGTGACAATTTTTAAGGATCGCCCTCCTTATCTCATCCAGATCCCCTCCCGTGGAAAGATCCATAACCGTATCAGCACCGGCAGAAATGGCTATTTGAAGCTTTTGAAGTTCTTCTTCCAAATCCGCATGATCAGGGCTTGTTCCAATATTAGCATTGACCTTAACCCTCAGTCCTTTCCCTACTCCTTTTGGGTTGAGAGGACGATGATTGGGATTTGCTAAAATGACAACTTCACCTTTAGCTACCCTTTCGATTAAACTCTCAGGGGAAATCCCCTCTTCCTCGGCTACAAATCGCATTTCGGGGGTAATTTCCCCCTTTTTAGCCTTGATCATTCGAGTTTCCATTCTTATTCTCCCAAAAGCTCTAAAACTTTACTTACAACTTCTTGAGGATTCTTTCCCAAAACCCTTATCATGGGTTCCTTTCCAATATCACCTTCATCGTAAATTATATCCGGAACCCCCTGCGCTTCTTTGAGTACTTCCCTTACCATCCACTTTAAAGAAGCTCCTTCCTCCCTTTTAACTTCTTCAGGTTCCTTTTTTCGATCGACAAATAAGATCTTAAAGCCCTTCTTTTTCCCCCTATCTATAAAAATATGATCATATCGTATGTTCATTACAGACCTTAAAAAGGGATAAAACCGCATAACCTCAAGCACCAAGCGCGCCATATGTCTTGAGGCCCCAAAACTGATCTCCCCGACCCTTTTGAAGCCCTTTCCGACCTTGACGATCCTTCCCTCAAAGCCTGCCACCTCCTTTTCATCCTGAGCCCCTTCCAAGGCATATACCAAATTGGAACCCACTTCAGGGATGATTGCGTTTGAGGCCATTGATTCAAGTTTACAATAAGCCTCTTTTAAACTCTTAATAACTTCCCACCTAGAGGCTTCTTTTTTTAAGGAGGCCAAGGGGTCAACCACCTTAAACCCCCTTCCCACGGATTTAGCCATCCTTATTCCTTCTTGAACAAACCGTTTTGCTCTAAGGGCTGCCTCTTGAACTTCATAACCCATCCCCAAAAAAGTGGCCAACGCCGCTGAGAAACTACACCCTGTCCCATGGGCTTCCCAAGCTATCCTTTCCCCTTTAAGCCATAAATGGCCATCACTAAAGACCAAAAGATCCCATGGCTCATCCTCAAGATGTCCCCCTTTTATGATGACCGCTTGAACCCCAAGCTCAAGAAGCTTTTTTCCGGCTTTTATCATCCCCTCCCTGCCTCTTATCTCAAACCCCAAAAGCGCTTCAGCTTCAGGAAGGTTGGGGGTTATGACCTTTGCCAAGGGAAAGAGCTTTTCCCTTAGGGCTAAAACGGCCTCTTCCTGGAGAAGTCTATCCCCGCTTTTAGCCACCATAACCGGGTCAATCACAAGGTTTTTGACATCGTATTTTTTAAGGCTTGAAGAAACTTGTTCTATCACCTCTTTGTCCCAGAGCATTCCCGTCTTTACTGCTTGAACCGAAAAATCCTCAAAAACGGCCTCAAGTTGTTTTTCTATAAAATCAACCTCAATCCCTCTTACCGCTTTAACCTCTGAGGTATTTTGAGCTGTAAGAGCCACAATGACCGAGAGTCCATGTGCTCCTAAGGCTCCAATAGTCAAAAGATCTGCTTGAATACCCGCCCCTCCCCCCGAATCAGAACCCCCGATGGTCAAAACAGATATCATCCTTCAAGCCTCTTAGCTATGAGTTCAGCCACCTTTTTCCCTGAAAGTAACATTCCCCCAAATATGGGACCCATCCTGGGGCTTCCCGAAATGGCATTTGCCGCCATTCCAGCCACATAAAGCCCGGGGAAGACTTCCCGGGTGTTCTCAACCACCATTTTTTCCCCTTTTTCAGCCCAAAGAGGAGCTTCTTTTAAAAACTCAAGTCCAATGGGTATTCGTCCCTCAAGAAGCCTAACCACTTCGGCTTTATGACCTGTAGCATCAACCACACTTTTAGCCTCTATGGTCAAAGGATCCACATGTAATGAAGCTAAAACCACCGAAGACCAATTAACCACTACCCCCGTAACCCTTCCCTCTTTTACCATCAGGTCCTCAACGGTTATGAGGTTTAACACCTTAGTGCCCGCTCGAACCGTAGCAAAACATAGACCCGAGGCTACCTCAATGGCATCAGCAGCAAAATAACCATCTCCAAAGGGCTTTGCCCTTATCCCCATCTCTTCAAGGATCTCTTTTCCCCCCTCTTGGACCACGATCTCATTAAACATCATCCCTCCGCCCCATATGCCTCCGCCAAGGCTCAAGTTTTTCTCAATAAGTACAACCCTAAACCCTCTTTTTGACAAATAATAAGAAGCCACCATCCCCGAGGGACCACCTCCAACGACCACAATATCCGCTTTCAGACACTCCTTTAGCTTTTCAAAATACCGCTCAACGATGGCCTTACTCACGGTAAATTCATCAAGGACCATAAACCCCTCCTCTTTTAACTTAGATCCATTTTACCAATTCCACTTTTATCTTAAAAAAAAGCTCCATACAAATGCAACTATGTTTAGATCAAAGGAGAATTTTAGAAACCTATTGAGCTTTCTGTTTTAATCTGAGTTCTTCAAAAAATGCCATAATCTCTTGAAGAGCTATGCTTGCATCAATTTTTGAGATAATGCGGCCAAATCTATATTTTCTGACTTTCTCTGCTTGAGCTCCAAGATCAAAACAGCAAATTGGCATTTCTAATTGTATTAACTCTGAAGTTACATAAGAAAAAGTTTCAGGCCATATAGAAGGCAAAAAACATACATTTACACGACATGATTCAATAAGATCTGGTAATTCGCTAACTTGATAAGGACCAGTTATTATGAGACTTCTAAAAGCTGGCGCATGCGGTAATGTACCAATCACAGTTATTTTAACATCCAAATTTTCTTTGTCTATAATTTCTGCCATTTTAACTACAATTTTCCATCCTTTAGCATAGTGAATGATGCCCACAATTCCGATATTTAAACCAGACGAAAAATCCACAACAGGTTTTTTATTAAAAAGAGTAAAAACTTTATGTGGGCAAACTACAATTTGTTGAGGTCGTAATGGATAAACTTTTCTAACCAATGCTAAAGCACTTTCAGAAGGGAAAAGCACACAATCCGCCATTTCAAATAACTTTTTCCACTCTTTTCTCCATATAGTAATATCACGTTGTTGATCATCTATAATTCCTAAGGGATTTATAAAAGGGTTTAATCGAAGGCATTTTTGACATTCTTTTAGATTTTCCGGAATATTACAATACACTCCTTGCCAATTAAGCAAATGAGGACTTGGGCAAATAGAAAAGAAATCATGTATAACCAAAGTAAGCTTTGTTTTTGCTTTTTCTTTCATTTTTTGCAAAAGACGTACCATATCTAAACAACAGTCAAAACTAACAAGATTGTTATAGATCAACTCTTCAAATGTAATGTAGTTTGTTAATTGCAACAATTCATATGGATTATGTATCAAAAAAGAAGCATCATATTCCTTATAAATGAAACGCAACTTAGGAATTCTTTTATTTAAATCAAACGTAAGCAAAAATATTGGTTGACCTTCTTTAATGCGTTTGTTTATAATTTCGTACCGATATTTATTTGCTCCACCTCCTATTTCATGATCTACTATAAAAAGCGGATTTTTAGGAGCAAAACGGGATATCGTAAACATCATCAAATAATTTCTAAAAGGTGTACTTGGCCTTTGGAAAAAAGAATGCGTTTGTTCTTGCTCTCCATGATTTTTTATCCTTTCTAATTCTGGTTCATTTGCCCAAAATTTGTTCTCAATAAACTTTGCTACCTTATTTTTTTCTACGTCAATTACGATATCTCCTAACTTTGTTATCGATTTGAGTGATTCAATTTCTTTTTGTGCCCATTCCCCGTATTCTCTTAATGAACAACCAACAACTGGATCTGATTTAAAATATGTCAATAAACCATAACGAAAATGGGCCCTTTCGAGTAATTCTTTGGGTAAAGCCAATGTGCCCATCGCAATGGCCTCCTCGTTTTCACTTCACCCTCATCTAGCAACATCCGTGCCACTAGAATTTTATTAATATCTTTGAAGTTTTGTGGTTAAGGGGTTTATCTTTTATTTTGTGTTTTGTTTGGAAAATTTTTCCACGTAGTTTTTATTTTTCAAATTTTTTAACTCTTTCAAATGTGGAAAAAGGAGCGTTAAGGTTAAAAAGGTGGTTAAAACGTCTGCTATTGGGAAAGTGAGCCATACACCTTGGATGCCCATAAATTTTGACAGTAAAAGAACCGAAGGAATGGTGAAAAGTAAGGGTCTCGAAATTGAGGTAATAAAGGCCTCAAGGGCCTTTCCCATCGCTTGAAATATAAAAGAACCCACTATGGCAAAACCCACAAGGTAAAAGGCTGAAAACATCCTTTTGGAGGCAAAGTGGGTGATGGCTATAAGTTCATCTTCCGAGGTAAATATCTTTATGAAGGGTTCAGGCCAAAAAAATATTAATAAAAAGACAAAACCACATATCATCTCGGAAGCAAGAAGGCTCAAACATATGGATTTGAAGGCTTCTTTTGGCCTGGAAGCACCATAATTAAAACCCAACACCGGCATAAGCCCTTGACCAAGGGCCATTATAGGCATGATGGCCGATTGAGCCAAACGATTAAGTATCCCAAAGGCTGAAACTGCTAAATCTCCTCCATAAAGGATGGCCATTCGGTTTATTATAACCGCTGAAAAAGAACCTGCGAGTGTTCGTAAAAAGGCTGATACCCCTAAGGCATTCATCTCAAAAAGGACATCTTTATGTGGCTTTAAGGCCCAAAGGTGAAGTTTAACGAAACTTTTGCCAAAGAGGTAATAAGAAAAAAGCCAAACCGTCGAAACGATCTGGGAAAGGACGGTTGCCAAAGCGGCCCCTTTAACCCCTAGATTCATCTTTATGACGAAAAGGGCATCAAGACCTATGTTGAGTAAGGCACCCCCGACCATACTTATAGCAGGCACAATGGCATTACCCTCAGCCCTTATAAGGCTTCCAAACACAAGGGGCGCGACTTGAACAAAACTGCCCAAAATTATTACCCCTAAATAATCCCTTACATAAGGAAAAAGCACAGGAGAAGCTCCAAGAACAAGGCTAAGCCAATCCTTCTTCCAAACTCCTAATAATAGAAAACACCCAGAAAGAAAGAGCGTTTCAAGAAAGGCGTTTTCTAAAGCAAAATGAGCCCTTTTTAAATCACGAGCGCCAATTGATCTGGAGATAATGGAAGAAGCTCCAAGGCCTATCATCTGACCTACACCAACAAAGAACATCTGAAGAGGTAAAACCAAAGAAAGGGCCCCTATCCCCTCGGAACCCACCCAATGCCCCACAAAGATGGTGTCAACAATGTTATAGATGGTCATAGAAAACATACCGATGAAAGCGGGAAGTGAAAGCTTAAAAAGCAAAAGGCCTATACGCCTGTCATCTAAAGGGGTATTTTCCATGCTTTTGTCCAAAGGGATAAAACTACAAGGAAACCGTTTTGTTTATCCTAACCTTGGCCCCTGGCTTTAGGTTCTGTCCTCCCGAACTCACCACCAATTCGCCTTCTCTTAAGCCCTGTTTGATCTCCACAATATTCTCTTCTCTTATGCCGGTAGCAACCTCCCTCCTTTGGGCCGTGTCGTCTATGACTACAAAACAATATTCGATACCCGTTCCAGGGGCTCTCAAAATGGCATCCCGTGGAATAACCAAAGCTTCTTCTTTTCCCAAAAACACGCGAGCACCTACGAACATGCCTGGTTTAAGGATTCCCTTTGGGTTATCCATCAAGACCTCAATCCTAAAAGAGCGGGTGGAAGGATCGACCTTGGGATAAATCCGATTGACCTTTCCTTCGAGTTTTAGTTCAGGAAAAGCATCGCTTCTTATTTCCACCTTCGCTCCCGGCTTAACGAAAGGAAGGTCCCTTTCCGGAAGGTCAAGATGTATCTTCACCTTGGAAATGTCTATAAGTTCCAGGATATCAGTGGGAGGCATGGTATAAGCCCTTTGGCCGGGATCCACGAACTTAGCGCTAATATAACCAGAAAAAGGAGCATAAATAATGGTATCCTTAAGTTCAGTCTGAGCCTGTTTGAGAGCTGAGGAAGCCACCTTAAGCTGAGCTTGAGCGACTTCATACTGGGCCTGAGCAGCTTTAAAATCGGTCTCTACTTTCTCATATTCTTTTTGGGAGATCACCTTCTCCTCAAACAGGGCTTTCGCCCTTTGATAATCTCGCTCTGCGTCTTGAAGTTTTAATTTCGCCTGCTCAAGTTGCGCTTGGGCACTTTTATAAGAAGCCTCGGCCCTCTCAAGAGCCAAAAGAAAATCGGTTTGATCAAGTTTCACTAAAGGTTGACCTTCTTTGACCAAATCTCCTTCTTTAACGTAAATGACCTCTATCTTTCCCGGAACCTTAGGAGTAATCCTTATCCCCTGATAAGGAAAAACATTACCAACTGCTTCCCCCCACCTTTCAAGGCTAATCCTTTTAACAGGTGTAACTTCAACCGGAAATACCTCTTCTTGAGGTGCTTGAGGACCTTCCTTCTTACACCCTAAAAACACCATAAGGCTCATAAAACCCAGAAGCAACATAAACATTTTCATCTATCAACCCCCATCGCCCTTTTTAACCTAGCAAGAGCCATATGATAATCGCATAAAGCTATCCAATAGCTGTTTTGAGCCCTTACCAAAAGAGCCAAGGCATCAAGCACATCGGAACTTGTCGCTGCTTGAAGCTTATAACGTTCCTCATTCACCCGGAAATTCTCCTGGGCCCCTTCAAGGACCTTCTCCGAGGTCTTGACCTTGTTGATCGCCTCCTTAACGCTTAAAAAGGCTTCCCCCAATTCGAGGGTAATGAAATCCTCAATCTCCTTTTCCTTATTTTCTGCTTGAACTATACGAGCTTGTTTCTCTTTAACGCCAAAATAACTCTCACCAAAATCCCATAGTCGCCACTGCAGAACGGCCATAAATTGCCAATTGTATTCCTTTTTTCTATAAGAAGAACCGCTCACCGAAGGATCATCGCCCTGCCTTTGATAATCAAAAAGCAAACTCACCTTAGGTAAAAGCTCGGCCCGTGCGATCTTAAATTCCTTCTTTGCCGCCTCAGTTTGAAGTTTCCCAAGTTTTAATTCAGGACGATTCTCAAAAGCCTTTTTTAAAAGGGGACCAAAATCCTCATCAAACCCAATAAGGTCAAGTCTCTCATCCAAAATCACCTCTTCGTTTAAAGGGCGTTTTAAAAGGATATTAAAGTAATAACAGGCCATTTCCAAATTTTTCTGAGCTGCTATTACATCCTGTTCCCTTTGGGAAAGCTCCACTTCGACCTGTAAAAGATCGTTTTTGGGAATGATGCCTTGTTGGTAAAAGACTTGGGCTATTCTGTAATGTTCTTTTAAAGCCTCAACAGCCTTCTGGGCTACTTCCAGAAGCTTCTTAGTTTTGATTACATTATAAAAAGCCTCCTTTACCTTCAAAATAAGATCGAGTCTTGAAAGTTCATATTGAAGCTTGGAACCCTCCAACCCTAAACAAGCCAAATCATACCCATTTCTCAAAGCACCACCGGTAAAAACCGGGAGACTCATTGAAAGATCAAGTACCCAGTTATCTTTCGTCCCCACTTTTAAAAAGAGGGGATAAGTCAAAAACTCTTGTGGAGGCCTCTCAAGGGTGAGGCCTTTTAAAGGCGGTATGACCATTTTTGGTGTTTCGTCCAAGTGCAGATAATAGTATTTGGCCTCAAGTTTGGGGAAAAACTTCGATAGAGCTTCCTTTCGTTTGTATTCAGCCTCCCTTATAACCTCTCTCTGAGCCGCAAGCGTAGGGCTTTTTTCAAGGGCGATTTTTATCGCTTCATCAAGCGTCAAGGGACTTTGGGAAAGGGCAAAAGTCGGTAAAAATACCAAAAAGAGTATAAAAAGTACCTTTTTCATTCTACCACCTCCTCACAATCCCAGACAAAACCCCTTATGCCCGGCCTTCGGGTTAAGTCTGAGATTTTGCCTTTTACTTCTTCCCATTTCTCATCGGAAAGAACGATCATCATCAATTGATTAAACCCAGGCCAAGTGGGAGTGTCTAAACGAGGGTCACTCCTTGTACCTTTTCCAAGGACTTTTTCCCATAGGGTATATTCTTTAATACCTGTTTCTTTAAAGATTTCTTGAACCTCTTCTTCGAAATCCACATCGTAAACGAGAAAAAGAAGCTTCATCTCCTTCGCTCTTCCACAAGGGAATAGATTACAGGTACAAGCACTAATGTTACAAGCGTTGAAACCGTCAACCCCCCTATCATGGCTATACCTAAGGATGACCACATCTCCGAGCCCTCGCCTCGCGAAAGGGCCATGGGGATCATTCCAAAAAGGGTCGTCAAGGTGGTCATCAAAACGGGCCTGAGTCGCGTTTTTCCCGCTTCTTTTATGGCTTCCCTTAGAGGAAATTCCCTCTCGCGTAAAGTGTTGGTGTAATCCACAAGGACTATGGCGTTTTTGGTGACGATCCCAAGAAGCATGATTAGGCCTAAAAATGAATAAAGGGAAAGGGTTGTTCCCGTGAAAAAGAGGGCAAAAAGGGCTCCACTTACCGCAAAGGGCAGAGAGAACATTATCACAAAGGGGTGCTTATAAGATTTAAAAAGGGAAGCCATAACCATATAGACGAGGATAACCCCTAAAACAAAAAGGGTCTTTAAATCCTTAAAGGCCTTCTGCTGCTCCTCGGTCTCTCCGGCGAACCTTACTCCTATTTCTGGAGGGATCTTCATCTCCTTTATGACCTTTTGGATATCACCCACCACATCCCCAAGTGGCCTTCCCTTAACGTCCGATTCTACCCTAACCACCCTTTGTCTGTCTCGGCGTTCGATTGAGACAGGTCCAAAGGCCTCCCGGATTTGGGCCACATTTCTTAAGGGAATTGCCACTCCACTTAAGGTCTTTATGGGGACCTCCCCAAGGGTCCTTAGGCGGTTCTTATCTTCCTCCCTTAAACGCAAAAATATGTCGTAGTCCTCACCCGCTTCTCGATAGGTGGTGGGAGTGAATCCGTAAAAGTATTGCCTTAAAGCCGAAGCTATAAGGCCTGTGTTTAAACCAAGTTGTGAAGCCTTCTCTCGATCAACCTCGACCCATATCTCAGGCCTTGGAGGCCTCTGACTTATGGTCACATCAAGTGTCCCCGGAAGTTTTTCTATGCGATTTTTGAGTTCATGCGCATAAGACACAAGAAGGTCCAAATCCTTTCCCCATAATTCGATGGAAATCCTCCTGCCACCACTCCCCATAAGAAGTTGACCTATAGCAGGGGTAGCCGAGACGTAAAATTCACTTATACCGGGAATTTCTAAGACCGCCTTCCTTAGAGCAAGGGCCACTTCTTTAGCCGATCTTTTCCTTTGTGATTTCTCAACAAGCTTTAACCCTACGCTTCCTACGTTTGAACCTTCTTCAAATCCCAAAGCAGTGGCAATTCCCCTTTCACTTTGACCACAGTAACCGAAAAAGCTTTTCCGTTCAGGAACAAGCCGGATTACCTTTTTTTGGATCTCTTCAAGTACCTTTTGGGTCTCTTCGACCTTGGTACCTTCTGGCAACCTAAAGTTAAGCCTCACTTCTCCCGAATCCATCTCGGGCGTAAGCTCAGTACCAATAAAGGGAATCAAAAGGATCGATATCAAAAACACAAGCCCCGTTATACCTATTACCTTAATTCTATTTTCCAAGGCCCATCCAATGAGCCTCTTATAACCCTCCTCAATTTTCCTGAAAGTACTTTCAAACCTCTGATCCACTTTACCCCAAAAACCCTCTCTCTTTTCATGAGGGGGTTTTAAAAATTTGGAGGAAAGCATGGGGGTCAAAGTGAGGGCATTAAAAAGGGAAGCCATTATGGTAGCCGTTATCACAAAGGCAAGTTGTTTAAAAAAGATGCCGGTTAAACCACTTATGAACATTAAAGGCACAAACACCACCACAATCGTAAGGGTTGCAGCAGTAACCGCGAGCCCAACCTCTGAAGCCCCAAATATGGAAGCCATTTTGGGTCTTGCCCCTCGCTCTATATGACGCATGATGTTTTCAAGAACCACAATGGCATCATCAACCACCATCCCCGAAGCAATGGCCAAGGCCGAAAGGGTTATGACATTTACGGTGTAACTAAAAAGAAGCATCAGAATAAAGGAACCTATTAAGGAAAATGGAATGGGCAAAAGAACTATGGTACTTGCCCAAAAACGGCGGAGGAAAAGGAAAGTAATAATGCTTACAAGGAAAAGTCCTATATAAAGGGTTTCTTTAAGGTTTTTTAGAGAAACCTTTATGAATTCAGAGCTGTCAAATACCACAACCATTTCCACATCAGGGGGTAAAGACTTCTTGATCTTCTCAAGCCTTTCCCTTATTCTCTCCACCACCTCCACGGTATTGGCTCCCGCTTGTTTCTGAATCGCTAAAACAACTGCCGGTTTTCCGTTTCCATAACCGATTCTCATAGGTTCTTTAAAACTATCGGAGACCTCAGCCACGTCCTCAAGCCTTATGAGCCTTCCACCTTTTACCCCCACTACTATTTTTTTAGCTTCTTGGGGATCTTTAAACCTTCCAGGAATCCTTATAGCGTAACTGATCTTCTCCAACTTTATCTCACCTGCAGGAATATCCAAGTTCTCAAGGCTTAAAACCCTTCCCACCTCTTCCAGCGAAAGCCCATAAGCCTCAAGACGCCTTGGATCAAACCTGATGTTTATCTGCCTTTGGAGCCCCCCTTGAATCATGATGGTTCCTACCCCAGGGATCCTTCTAAGCTCATCGCCCACAACCTTATCGGCTAAGTAGTGGAGTTGGGGGTAACTCTCATTGGCGCTGAGGAACATGTAAAGGACAGGTATAGTAGCCGTTGAGAATTTAAAGATCATAGGAGGCTCTATATCCGAAGGGAGGTCCCTTTTGGCTAACTCTAAGGCATCACGTACATCATTGGTAGTTGCATCAAGATCCACCCCCCATTTAAAACGGCAAGTTATAACCGAAAGCCCATCCAGAGATTTTGATGTGAGCCTTTCGAGGTTTGCCACTTTGGTAAGTTGGTCTTCAAGGTATTTAGTGACGCTCATCTCCACATCGGTGGCTGAAGCCCCAGGCCAGATGGTAATGACACTTACCTGAGGAGGTTCTATATCGGGCATGAGATCGATCTTTAACCTTGTGAGTGAAAAAGCTCCAAGAAGAATGATTCCAAAAAAGATCATTACTGTCATAACTGGATTTTTTACCGAAATTTCTGGAAGCTTCATGCCTTAAGCCCTCTTAAACAAAACTCCAAGATTGCTTCCTTTAATTCTTTCGAACTTAACTTCATCATGCTCCGGTGGATATCATCGTCATAAAGGAACAAAGCCCCCATCATAAGGGCCCAACACAAAAGTGCAAGCTTCCACGGATCGTCCTTTTTGAAAGTTCCTTTTTCAATCCCTTTCTCTAAAAGCTCCGAAAAACGTTGTAAATACCTCATACCTCTTTCCACATTGGACCTACCTAGTTCCTCGGGAATGAAGGAGAGCCTCCTTCGACCAAATACAAAAAGCCGAAAAAAAGCCTTGTTATCTTCGTAAAAATTCCAAAACTCCTCCCCAACCCTTCGAAGGACCTCCTCCACCTCTCCCCCTTCTTCGAGCTTCTTTTCAATCCTTCCAAAAAGCTCATTAACCCCTTCTTGAAGAAGAGCCAAATAAAGGTCTTCTTTACTGCGAAAATAAAAATAAAGAGTCCCTTTCCCTAATTCACACCTTTCGGCAATATCCTCCATCCGAGAGGCCTCAAACCCCTTCTCTAAAAAAACCTCCTTGGCCGCCTCAAGAATCGCCCTCCTCCTTAACTCCCGCTCCCTCCTGTGCCTCTCCCGAACTCCCATATTTCGACTTATAACCGATTTCCGACTAAAAGTCAATAAATTTCGGTTCTTTGATTGAAGGGAATCTATTGGAATTTATTGGAATAGAGAAGGTGATAGGGAAGATTATGAGTGTAAAAGGGAAATGCAGTACGGGTCATTAATGTAGGGGAAACCATGAAGTTGAGTTGTTAGGATTTAAGGGGGCTATGGCTTTTTCTACCATGATCTCTTCCCCCTTTCTACCTTCCAATTTGGGGCAATATGGTTTTCTCACCCGGGGGATGAAATCATCTTTCCGTTGCTCCGCTCCAGAAAATGAGGTCTCCTTCCACTTAGAGGGTTTAAAAAGTAAAAAGTGGTTGATCCTGTCACTGGAAAAACGGAATTCTCGGAAAGCAATTTACAAAAGACCTTAGAACAAATAAAAAGATTTTCAAAAAAAAGATGCAGAAACGGCTGAGGAACTCTTTAGAAGATATATTAAAAAATGGAAAGCCGCAATGGCCGAATATAGATTTAGTCCCCCTACTCCTTATGGTAAAAAGAACGCTCTTGAAAGGCTATGTGATGATCCACAGGACGGATTTGATCCAGTATGGCAATTTATGACTACTCAGCAACTGGCATATGACCTTTTTGAAAGCGAAGAATTACGGACTCTTTTTATAAGAGCAGCAATGACCTCATTCGGAGGGGCTCCTCATGATGTAATCGGGTTACACGGCCTTGTACACGCCTTAGGACTTGTCCTTTCCTGGGAGCCAGCTGCAATTGCTAAGGGAGGCAGTCAAAGTATAAGCAATGCTCTTCTTAAAGCCTTTGAAGAGCTTGGAGGTGAAGTTTATTTAAATTGTGAAGTCGTCAAACTTTTACGTGAAGGAGGAATAGCGAAAGGTATAAAGCTCCGAGATGGAACGGAAGTTGAATCCAAGGTTTTGGTGGCCGGTGATATTAGTGCTCTTCAAGCTCTTCAACTTATTGGGGAAGAATATTTGGATCCAAAAATCGTAAGAAGGATTAAGAATATAAGATATGATAGACATAAAGTCGTATGGGCTGTTTTTGCTTTACATGAACTTCCTAAGTATAAAGCCTCTTCATTTAACCCGGATTGCGAAAAAGCCCCTCGAACTTATCTCTGTCCCAAAAATTCCGATTACTTAGCAAATCTTTACCTCTCAGAAATTTACGTAAACGGTATCGCTTCAAAGCTTTTTATGTTTCTCGGCCCTGATAGCATCTGGGATGAAAGTAGAGCCCCCAAAGGGAAACATATAATTGGAATAGAGGAATTTTCCGCTACCGTGCGTTTCTTCAGTCCTTCTAAATGGCAAGAACTCAGGGTAAAGTTCCATAAGGAAATCATTAAACAATGGCAAATTTATGCTCCCAATATGAAAGAAGACAATGTAATTGCTTCGCGTATTTATACTCCTTACGACATTTTTAAACTTCATCCTAATATGCATGAAGGCTCTATAGCGTGTGGAGATATGATACTCTCACAATTAGATAGATTTAGACCTATTCCCGAAATGTCATCTTATAGAACACCTATTAAGAATTTCTACCTTTGTTCTTTCGCTACTCACAATAGAGTAGGGACAGGAAGAGGATGTTCTTACAACTGCTTCCAAATCATTTGTAAAGACTTTGGGTTGCAGATGAATATATGAAGGAAAGAATAATAAAAATTCATTACTATTTTCCAGGCAACGAAGTTAAAAAAGTTATATTGCAAGAAGCAAATAAAATTCTTAAAGAACTCTATAGCCACCCTTCGGGCGGATTTGCTGTTGACATGAAAACAAAAAAGATCATACGGGAAATAGGTGATGAGGTTGAAGAAATATTAATCCTCAAGGGCATTGCGGAAGGAGGATAATGTTTGGTTGGAAAGGAAAAATCTTAAGAGTTAATCTCAGTACTGGAGATTATAAGGTTGAAAATTTAAGCGAAACATTAATCAGGGACTTTTTAGGTGGAAGAGGTATAGGGGTAAAGATATTTTTTGAAGAGGTCTCTCCTACTGTTGATCCTTTAAGCTCTGAGAATAAGTTGATTTTTTGCACAGGCCCCTTAGTGGGTACAGGAATCCCAGCAGGAGGGAGGACAATAATTGTTTCAAAATCACCTTTAACAGGAGCAATTGCAAATCCTAATGCAGGAGGGTATTTTGGAGCTAATTTAAAATACGCTGGTTACGATCTGTTGATTATTGAAGGAAAAGCAGCTGAGCCTTTTTATCTATAAGTGATGAGGTAGTAAAAATAAAGCCAGCTTCGCACATTTGGGGAAAATGGGTAAGTGAAGCTGAAAAACTTATAAGAATGGAAGAAGGAGGGGATGACCCGTGGAGAAGAAATGCTTTAAGTGTTGCTCTTATCGGACCTGCAGGGGAAAACTTGGTTAAATTTGCCAGCATCATGTGTGATGGAGGTAGGGCATTTGGACGATCCGGGCTCGGAGCGGTTATGGGTTCAAAAAATCTCAAAGATATTGCAATGAGGGGAAGAGGAGAAGTGAAGATAGCTGATCCAAAAGGGTTAAGAAAAGCAATCCTGGCTTTTTTAAAGGAAGCTAAAGAAAATGGCTGGCTTGAAAGAAGAGCACGTTGGGGAACATGGGAGTTGCCTGCTCGAGCTCAAGCAACAGGAATCCTTGCTGCTTTAAATTTTCAACGCAATTATTTGGAAAGTTTTAAATTTTTCGAAAACCCTGCTAATTTAAGGGAAAGAATCTGGATAAGGGATGAAAGTTGTTTTGGGTGTCCGTTTCGTTGTGGTAAAAGGACAAAAACCCAAAATCCTAAGTATCGTGGAATTACAAAAGGACCAGAATACGAGACCCTAGTGCTACTTGGATCTAACTGTGGTATAAGTGACCTTGACGCTATATGGGAAGCTAATTATTTATGTAACGAATTAGGAATGGATACAATTACAGCAGGAACTACTATTTCCATGTGTCATGGAATTATACGAAAAGGGTTATGCCAAAAAGGATGAAATTGGTTTTGAATTGAACTTTGGTAATATTGAAGGTACTTTAGAATTGTTAAAAGCTACTGCTTTGCGAAAAGGTTTTGGTGAATTGCTGGCAGAAGGAGGGTATACAGTGGCAGAAAAATATGGGCATCCTGAACTTTTTATGGGATCTAAAAAACAAGGTCTTCCTGCATGGCATCCTCAAGGTCGGATTGAAACTGCTCCAGTAATAGGGCTACAATATGCTACAAGTAATGTCGGGGCGTGTCACACAAGATCTACTTTAGTTTTTTATCCTGGCCAATCTAAGTTTAAATCCCTTATAGAATGGACAAAGCACTACCAAGACTTCGGAAGTATTATAGATTGCTGTGGTTTATGCTGGATTATCTATCACGGACCTCTATGGGAAGAAAAACCAAAGGAATGGTTAAAGTACGTAACAGTAATTAAATATGATGAAGATCAACTTTTGTTGATTGGAGAAAGAGTTTGGAATTTGGAACGCATTTTTAACCTTCAAGCGGGTCTTACTCGCAAAGACGATAGCTTACCTTCCCGAATGTATGAAAAATTGGCTTCAGGAGAAGGACATGCTGTTAATTTATCCCAAATGTTGGATGAATATTACCAACTACGAGGATGGAACATAAACGGAATTCCAACTGAAGCAAAAATCATTGAACTTGGTCTTAAAGAATGCTTAAAAATTAAAAACAGATGAAGAAAGAATTTATTAAAATAGATTATAAAAAATGTTCTGGATGTAAATTATGCGAAATAGCATGTTCGTTAAAGCATATAAACAAAATAAACCTTGAAAATTCCAGAATAAAAGTATTTATAGATGAAAAATTTTGTTTTCCTGTCATTGCAGGTTCTTTTAGCGAAAAAAACATGTAAATCAAAAATTGTAATAAAGCTTAATGATGAAGAAATAAATGGGTGTATCCTCTGTCGCGTTTCTTGTCCGCACAAATTTATATTTAAAGACACAACAACACATGAACCACTTCAATGTAATTTTTGTGGAGAATGTGTTCGATGGTGCCCTTCAGGAGCTCTTACGTTTATTAAATCATAAATGTATAAATTTTAAAGCAGTTTTTCATAAAATGCAAAAATGAATTTCAAAAATTAATCTCTAATTCTTTTCTCAAGTTTTTAATAATTCTCCAAACTTTATTTTGTTTAATGCTTAAAAGATATTCTAAAAAATTTGAGCACAAGGGGATAGAGTTTTATTTTTAAGAAAAATATGTGTACCTCATATTTTAAGTTAACACCTTTAATTTTTATAACTTTTAATTCCTTACGTTTTAATTCTTTCATAATGCTAATTTCTGGTAAAAAAGCAAATCCTTTTCCCCTCTTTACAAGATCTTTTATAAGCTCCACATTGTGCGACTCTATGATTACATTTAGCTTAATTTTTAATTTTTCCAATTCTTTCAAAACAATATACCTTGTAGCACTTCCCTCATCTCTCAAAATAAGAGGAATTTCGGCTAATTGTTGAGGAAACATTTCTCTTTTACCATTTATATCAGGAGAACCTACTAAAAGTAATTGCGAAGTTGTAAATAAAATCGAATTTATTTTTTCTTCTGGAAAATAAATTTTTCCACCTATAACAAAGTCGTAATTTTTGTTTAGTAATTTTTCTATTAATTCAAAACTGCTACCTTCGCCACATTGGAATCTAATATGTGGGTATTTTTCCATAAAAGTTGATAGAAGTAAAGGCATTAAATGATCCCATAAAGGATTAACTGCACCGATTTTGACTAAACCTAATCCACATTTATTAAAAATCCTCCACTGCTTTTGTTAACTCAGAAAGAATAGCAAATATTTTTTCACAATATCCATAAACTATCTCTCCAAGTTCGGTAAATTGAAACCCTTTCCCTCTATCAAAAAGCTTACCTCCTAATTGAGTTTCTAATGCTTTAATTTGCATAGAAATAGCAGGTTCTGTTATGAAAAGCTTCTCAGAAGCTTTTGAAAGGTTCTTTTCTTTTGCTACTACAAAAAAGTATGAAGAAAATTTAAATTCACTCGTCTAAGGTTCATGATTTTTAATTTCTAAAACACTTTTTCTCCAACAAAAACCAAAAGAAGGAACAGCGAAATACTTTTGCTTTTTGGTGACCTCCTTTTTGAAATCAAAATTAGAAATGGTGCCTGGAGCGGGCCTCGAACCCGCACGGGGTGAAAACCCCAAGGGATTTTAAGTCCCTTGCGTCTGCCAATTCCGCCATCCAGGCCTTCTAAATTTTAATTTTCCCTTTCCTTTTAAAGGTGTCAAGTATCCCCTTAGTTTTAATTTTAAATAGGTATGGTACAATTTTTGCCTACTGAAATTTAGGGGATGCAATGAAATTTGTGAGCATAGTTATTCCGGTTAAGGACAATTGGGAGTATACGGAGCTTTGTCTTGGGTCAATTTTCAAGTATACGGATCCCCCTTATGAGGTCATTTTGGTTGACAATGGGTCAAGGACTCCTTTATTGGAAGAAGTTGTCAAGCTTAAGAACAGAAACCCACAAGTAGGTTTTAAGTACATAAGGTGTGAAGTTAATCTTGGCTTTGCCGGCGGCTGTAACAGGGGCATTGAGGTTTCAAGGGGCGATTTTGTGGTCATTTTAAATAATGACACAATTGTGAGTCCCGGATGGCTTTCTGGGCTTTTGAGAGTTTTTGAAAAAGAACCCAAAATGGGGATCACTGGGCCACGGAGCAATTACGTATCTGGCCCCCAATTGATAAGGGATTGTCCCTTGTGCTTTAAAAATCCTTCGGATGCGGATCTGGAAAAACTTTCCCTCTATTCGGAAAGTTTTAAAAGGGAAAAAGAAGGGCAATACGTAAAACATGATTATATTATTGGCCTTTGTATGTGTATAAAGAAGGAAGTGATTGAGGCCATAGGTGGTTTTGATGAAAGGTTTTATCCCGGAAATTTTGAAGATGATGATTTCTGTTTAAGAGCAAGGCTTTCGGGTTTTGAAATAGCAATGGCCTGCGATACTTTCATCTATCACTTTGGGGAAAAGACCTTTGAAGGAGAAGGGTTTGATTACAGGAAGACGCTTTTGGAAAACTTGATGCGTTTTATGGAAAAATGGAATATAGATCAAGTCAACGAGAAAGACGACCTATACCGTAAAGTCTTAAGAAGGAGATTAATCCCGACGGAAAATTTGATCTATCCACTTTTTAAAGACCATCCTTATATATTGCTCGAATGGAACCAAGATGAAGAGGAGGTTTTGAGGTATTTGGTCCAGCATTTCCGTCTCAAATCCTTACCCATCATCCTCACCACAAAAGAAGACCCTGAAAAAGTCATGATGAAAACCGAAGAGCTTCTTGAAAACCTGAACCTTTTGGATGACCCCAATATAAACATCACCATTTTAAAAGGGGAAACCTCAGAACTCTTAAATGAACTTAAGGGTAAGTTTTATTTATTTCGAAAATTAAAATCCCAAAATTCCAAGGTATACAACGGATCCCACGTAATCCAAGTATTTGTTTAAGCCTTTAAGGCTTCTTCAAAAAGTTCTTTAAGGGCTTTGGCTCTTTCCTCCGAAAGGGTCCCTTTTCCTAAGGCTATTGGTATGGTTTGAAGACCCAAGGAGGCATAAAGCTTAAAAATCTGAGGATCCTTTTCCCTTAAAGCCTCAAGGTGTTTCTTTATAACCGTCATATCCCCACGGGCAATGGGGCCGGTTAGGCAAGTGGGAAGCCCTATATTTTGGATGTTGTTTATAGTTCCCCAAATCAAAGGTAGCAACAACTTAGTGCCCTCCTCTTTCCCTATACCTATGAAATCAAGTAACTTAAGGGCCACTCCCACAAGGGCCACAAAATAGTTACTGGCAAAAACAGCTGAAGCATGATAAAAAACCTTCCCCTCCGGAGGCACAAACACATAGGAACAACCCAAATCAAGGGCCATTCTCTCAAGTAAAGTTCTCAATTCCTCAGAAGAGGCCTCAATCCCAAAGACCGAACCAGGGATGTTATTTATAGCCTGATCTATGGTGGCAAAGGCCTGACATGGGTGAAATGAACCCACCTCAGCTCCCCTTTCGAGAGCTTTTTCAAGCACATCAAGGGAAAGGGCACCGCTTGCGTGAACCACTTTTTGCCCTTTTTCCCAAGGTAGATAAGCTACAACTTCTCTGATAGCATCATCCGGAACGGTCACGAATATAAGCTCAACCTCCTCAAGGAGGGCCTCGGGGTTTTTAAAACCCTTCGCACCTTCCACGTACTGGAGAAATCTCCTCATGCTCTCTTCACTTCTACTTGAAACCCCTACAACGTTATACCCAACTTCCTTCAGTTTCACTGCAAGAGCCGTCCCGACTCGCCCTGCCCCTATGAAGCCTATTTTTATAGACATAAGGACCTCCTTTTTAGAAATTGTAACAAGGAAAAAGGTTTGTTTAAATTATTCCTATGAGAGAAAAAATCCTCACTTTGATAGGTGCTTCTTCAGCCATCTTCTGGCCAGGAAGTTTTGTGTTTGGACTCCCAGGAGTGATGGCACCTTATTGGATAGAGAAGTTGGGAATCAGTAAAAGTGAACTCGGAAACGTTTTATTTTTTCTCTTGATTTCCCTTGGCATATTCATGTTCCTCGTGGGAAGGTGGCAAAAGAAGCTTGGCTTTTCGAAGATAATCTCCTTGGGAATTTTACTTAACGCCTTCGGCCTCTTTTGCCTTTACTGGGTAAAATCGCCTCTGGGACTTCTTTCTTGGGCATTTCTCATAGGAATGGCCTCATGTTTTGTCTACATACCAGCTCTTACGGTGGTACAAAGGGCATTCCCCGAGCGAAAGGGCCTTGTTTCAGGAATAGTCAATATGGTCTTTGGCCTCTCGGCAGCTATAATAGCTCCAATTTTCAGGCTCTTACTCCAAAAATGGGGTTACGAAAATATGATCCTTCTACTTTTGGGGCTTACCTTAGGTTTTGGCCTTTTGGCCTCAAGTTTGATAAAGGAGCCTAAAGAAACAAAGCTTATGCAAAGCCTTAGGGGGTTCTCCTTAAGGCCGAAAGAGGCTTTAAAAACTTCCTCTTTTTGGCTTATATGGAGCATATGGGCCCTCCAAGGAGCAGCAGGAATAAGCATGGTCATCCTCTCGGTACCGTTTGGACTTTCTTTGGGGCTCGGGATGAAAGAAGCGGTGTTTCTCCTTTCAAGTTTTAACGTAGCAAACGGATTGAGCCGCTTAATCTCAGGGTTCCTTTCGGATATGATCGGCAGAAAACCCGTAATGGGACTTTCCTTCTTGGTCTCCGGATTGTGTTACTTTCTTTTGCCCCAAGGTTTTTCTTTCGCGGGAACCAGTCTTTTGTGTTTGGGAATAGGCTTTGCTTTTGGAACGCTCTTTTCGGTATCTGCCCCATTGGTGTCCGACTATTTTGGCCTCGAGCACTTTGGAGCCATTTTCGGGCTTGTGTTCACGGCTTATGGATTTTTAGCCGGTTTACTCGGCCCCTCTTTTAGCGGTTACTTACTGGACCTTTCGGGGGATTATCAATATGTGTTTTACTACTTGGGAACCTTTTCAATGATATCTTCATTACTTATGGCTTTCTTAAAAAAGCCAAAACCATAAGGATATGCTGATTTTAAGCATCGAGACATCCTGTGACGATACCGCATGTAGCATCTTTAGGGGACCACGGGAGGTCTTGTCTTCGGTTGTCTCCTCCCAAGAGGAACTCCACAAAAAGTACGGTGGTATTGTGCCTGAACTTGCCTCAAGGCGTCATCTCGAAAACATCGTACCTGTAATAAGGATGGTCTTGGAGGAAGCAAAAATTGAGCTTTCACAAATAGAAGCCGTTGTGGCTACCCGAGGGCCAGGACTTCCAGGATCGCTTTTTGTGGGCTTCATGATGGCGAAGGCCATGGCCTTCGCCTTAAAAGTACCTTTTGTGGGCGTAAATCATTTGATGGGGCATTTATTGGCAATCTTTTTGGAAAGGGAAGTTGATTTCCCCTTTATAGGGTTGATAGTATCAGGAGGCCATACCTCCCTTTATTTGGCCAAGGGGTTTTTGGAATACGAGCTTTTAGGCGAAACCTTGGACGATGCAGCTGGAGAGGCCTTTGATAAGGTGGCGTCTTTATTCGGCCTTCCTTATCCCGGAGGTCCCATAATCGATAGACTGTCTCGGGAAGGTGATCCCAATTTTGTGAACTTCCCAAGACCTATGTTAAACGAAGGGCTTTCTTTTAGTTTCAGCGGGCTTAAAACGGCTGTTAAACATTTTCTCTCCACAAACCCCTCGGCCGTCAACAGACCTTCAGATGTTTTGGCCTCCTTTCAGGAAGCGGTATGTGACGTTTTAGTGACAAAAACCTTAAGGGCAGCAAGTCTCTTTAACATTAAGAGAATCGTAGTCTCTGGGGGAGTGGCTGCTAATAGAAGATTGAGGGGGAAGTTCCTTGAAGAAGGGGCAAAGCGGGGTTTTGAGATCTATTTCCCCTCACCAAGATTCTGTACCGATAACGCCGCCATGATCGCTTTGGCCGGATATGAATTGCTTAAGGCAGGGAGAAGAGATCCGTGGGATACGGGGATAATTCCCCGTTGGCCTTTGGGAAGACTTTAAAAGATGTTTGACCTTAAGAAGCTTGTGAAAGAGGCTAAAAGCTCAAGGATAAAACCAAAAAAATCCCTGGGCCAACATTTTCTTATAGATCCAAATTATGTGGAAAAAATCCTCGAAGCCTCACAAGTAAGTTCCGAGGATACGGTTTTGGAAGTTGGTGCAGGGCTTGGGAGTTTGACTTTTCCCCTTTCTCTTAGGGCGAAAAAGGTCATCGCCATTGAGATAGATAGCCAGCTCTGTGAGTTTTTGAAAGAAAAGGCCTCAAATTTACCAATAGAGGTGATTCAAGGTGATATTTTGAGATTCGATTTAAGGGAGTTTTATCAAAAATATGGCCCTCTTAAGATCCTGGGAAACCTTCCTTATAACCTATCCATTCCCATAGTGTTTTACCTTCTTTCCTTTAGGGAAGTCCTCAAGGATTTGACCCTCATGTTTCAGAAGGAAGTGGCAGAAAGGATTGTCTCTTCTCCAGGTGGGAAGGCTTATGGGGCACTAAGCGTTACGGTAAGGAGCCTCTGTGAGCCCAAGTTCCTCTTCAAAGTACCTCGGGGAGCCTTTTGGCCTCCTCCGGAGGTGGAAGGGGGAGTGGTGTTTTTCCTGTTGCACAAAAACCCCAAAGGGGATATAGAAAGTCTAAGGCGTTTTGTGACAAAGATCTTTTCGAAGAGGAGAAAGACCATTTTAAACGCCCTTGTGGAAAGCGGGTTTGGAAAGAGGGAGAAACTGGTGGAGCTGCTTTTGAGTATGGGAATCGATCCAAAAAGAAGGCCCGAGACGCTCGAGGTGGAGGAGTTTTTAAACCTCCATAAGCGTTTGGAGGAAAAAAGGTGTTAAAGAGGCCAAGACGTTTGAGGGAAAACCCCATCTTAAGGGAGATGGTTCAAGAAACAAGACTCTCCCTTAAGAACCTCATATATCCCCTTTTCGTTAGACCAGGAAAGGAAATAAAGGAAGAGATCCCCTCGATGCCGGGCCAGTTTCGTTACTCCGTAGATATGGTCGTAAAGGAGGTAGAAGAGGTCTTCAAATTGGGGATTCCAGCGGTTTTACTTTTTGGCATTCCGGAAAGAAAGGATGAGATCGGCTCTGAAGCTTGGAACCCTCAAGGAATCGTCCAAAGGGCCATTAAGGCCATAAAGGAAAAGGCCCCTGAGATACTTATCATAACGGATGTGTGTTTATGCGAATACACAAGCCATGGCCATTGCGGAATCCCAAAGGGCGAAAGGATCTTAAATGACCCAACCTTGGAACTTTTAGCCCTCTGTGCCCTTTCTCATGTTCAAGCAGGGGCCGATATGGTGGCTCCTTCGGATATGATGGATGGAAGGGTCCGAGCCATTCGAGAAGCCCTTGACCAGGAAGGTTATTCTCATATCCCCATTATGGCTTATTCGGCCAAGTATGCTTCTTGTTTCTATGGACCTTTCCGAGAAGCTGCCCAGTCCCAGCCTAAGTTTGGAAACAGAGCTTCCTATCAAATGGACCCTCCAAATGCGAGGGAAGCTTTAAGGGAGATGAGCCTTGATGTGGAAGAGGGGGCGGACATTTTGATGGTGAAACCTGCTTTACCCTATTTGGATATAATAAGGATTGCCCGCGAAAGGTTTGATCTGCCAATTGCTGCCTATAGCGTCTCTGGGGAATATGCGATGATTAAAGCTGCCTCTTCTCTTGGTTTTTTGGACGAAAAAAGAGCCATTTACGAGGTACATACAGCCATAAAAAGAGCAGGGGCTGACCTTATTATAACTTATTTTGCTAAAGACTTAGCAAAGGCACTTGGATGAAAGCAGAGCTTCGCCTTTTAGCTTGGGAAGTTACCCAAAGGTGCAATTTAAAGTGCAAACATTGCCGAATGAATGACCAAATGGAAGATAAGGAACTCTCCCTTGAGGAGTCCCTTTCTTTAATTGATCATCTATCCCAATGGGCCAACCCAACCCTCATTTTAAGTGGTGGAGAACCTCTTCTGAGAGAAGACCTCTTTGAGATAATCGAATATGCTACTTCCAAAAACTTAAGGGTCGTCCTTGCGACGAATGGAACTTTGCTAAATTCAGATGTAGCAAAGAAACTCAAAAAGTCAGGTGTAAGAAGAGTTAGCGTAAGCCTTGACTTCGCTCACGAGGAAAAACAGGATGAATTTCGAGGAGAAAAGGGAGCCTTTAGAAAAGCCCTGGAGGGGATAAATTACTTAAAGGAAAACGGGCTTCCTTTTCAAATAAATATGACCCTTACGAAGGAAAACCTGATGGAACTTCCCTCACTGTTACGTCTGGCCAAAGAAATAGGAACCGAAGCTTTTCACGTGTTTTTTTTGGTTCCTACAGGCATAGGGCGAGGGTTAAAGGGGAAGGAACTTTCTCAGGAGGAGTATGAGGATTGTCTCAATTGGCTTTATGAAGAGCTGAAAAATGGAGCTATTGAGATAAAACCAACCTGTGCTCCTCATTTCATGAGGATTCTCATCCAAAAAGGGGAGAACCTTAAACGTTTCGAAAAAGGGCCCTTTCATACCTTTTCCAGGGGTTGTCTTGGTGGAATAAGTTTTTGTTTTCTCTCCTCTAAGGGGGAGATTAAGCCATGTGGCTATTTTGAACTTTCTTGTGGATCTATAAGAGAAAAAGCCTTAAGGGAAATATGGGAAACCTCTCCGATTTTTTCCCTTTTGAGAGACCCGAATAATCTAAAAGGTAAGTGCGGAAGGTGTGAGTATAAATTCGTATGTGGTGGATGCAGAGCAAGGGCCCTTTCTTTAAAGGGCGATTTTTTAGAAGAAGAACCCAATTGTTCTTATGAGCCAAAGGTCAAATAAGCCCTTACAAAAGCTTTATCTGATTGATGGAACCTCTTACCTATATAGGGCCTTTTTCGCCCTTCCTCGTCTTTCAACCTCAAAGGGGTTTCCAACCAATGCCATCTTTGGATTTACTTCCATGCTTCTTAAGCTTTTGAGAGAGGAAAAGCCCGAAGGGTTGGCGGTAGTTTTCGACGGGCCAAAACCAAGCTTCAGAAAGGACCTTTTTGCCGATTATAAAGCCCATAGGCCTTCTGCCCCTCAGGATCTTAAGCTTCAGATCCCTTATGTTAAGAAGATCCTTGAGGCCATGAGGATCCACATTTTGGAATTAGAGGGATTTGAAGCGGATGATGTGATAGCTACCTTGACCGAAAAGGCAAAGGAAGAAGGAATCTCGGTGGTTATTGTCTCAGGGGATAAGGATCTGCTTCAAATTGTCTCAGAAGAGGTTCTTCTGTTTGATACTATGAAAAACGAACGCTTTACCCCTGAAAAGGTCAGGGAAAAATTTGGGGTTTCCCCTGAACAGATCCCTGATTTCTTGGGCCTTGTGGGAGACCAATCGGATAACATACTGGGTATTGAAGGTATAGGACCAAAAACCGCCCAGGCACTTCTTGAACGATATGGCTCCCTTGAATCAATCTTGAAGAACCTCGATCATATACCCGATTCGCTTCTTAAACCCTCTCTTAAGGAAAAGCTTCGTAAAGCAGAAAATCGAGTCCTTTTGAATAAAAGGCTTGCCCAAATAAGAAAAGATATTCCCCTTGAGATAAAGTGGGAAACCTTTTTACTTGGCCCTTGGAATGAGGAAAAGCTGAAGAAAATATTTGAGGAACTGGAATTCAGAAAATTCTTAAAGGAACTCTTTCCTCCCCCAAAAACGGAACGCCCACTTTCCAGACTCCTTGAAAGTGAAGAGGAAGTTTCTCAAACTTTGGATAACCTCAAGGGAAAAGAACTCGCCTTTTGTCTTTACATCTCAGGGGAAGATGTAATCCTTCAGAAGCCAATGGGAATCTCTATTTATAACCCTGAAGGAGGGGCCTTTTTTATACCTATCAAAGAAGAAGGGGAGCTTCAGAGGTTCCGCGGGCTTTTGGAAAATTCCCCTCTTTTCATGCACGATGCTAAACCTCAGATAAGGTTACTTCTTAAAGAAGGATACAGAAATTTGAAATTACTTGGTGATACCGCCTTGATGGCTTATCTGCTTGACCCCGATGCTAAAGACTACACTTTAAGGACGCTTTTTTCCAAATACCTTTCCCTTGATCTCGGCCCTTCACGGGAGTTGACAAGCTCGAAGGGTTTAAAAAAGGCACCCCCCCTCGAAGCCAAGGATTTCGCTTGTGAGGAGGCCTTCGCCGTATGGATGCTTAAAGAAAAATTGCTTCAAAAGATAGAGGAAGAAGGGCTTAAAAGGCTTTTTTATGAGATCGAGCTTCCCCTTGTGGAACTTCTGGCCCAGATGGAATTATGGGGCGTTAAGATCGATCCCGAAATCCTAAAGGAGTTATCCCAAGAGTTACAAGGACCGCTTAAAGAACTCGAATCCCGAATCTGGAGCCTCTCGGGGGAGATCTTCAACCTCAACTCCCCTCAACAGGTGGGAAGGATTTTGTTTGAAAAGCTCAAACTACCTCCCCTAAAACGGACCCCCACAAAGGCCTATTCCACCGACACGGAGGTTCTCGAGGCCCTTGCAGCCTTTCATGAACTTCCAAGGCTTTTATTAGAGCACCGAACCTTAAGCAAACTCAAATCCACTTATCTTGATACCCTTCCAAGGCTTATCCATCCAGTAACAGGAAGACTCCATACCTCCTTTAACCAAATGGGAACTGCTACAGGGAGACTCTCTTCTTCGGAGCCCAATTTGCAGAATATACCGGTCAAAGGTGAATTGGGAGAACGGATCCGAAGGGCCTTTAAAGCCGAAGAGGGATGGCTTCTTCTTTCGGCGGATTATTCCCAGATCGAACTAAGGATCTTGGCCCATCTCTCGGAAGATGAAGGGTTGATTGAGGACTTTATAAAAGAAAGGGATATTCATGCTGAAACGGCTTCCCTTATCTTTGGGGTACCAGAGGATCAAGTCACATCCGAAATGAGACGACAGGCCAAGGTAGTAAACTTCGGAATAATTTATGGAATGACGCCGTTTGGACTTTCTAAGGAACTGGGCGTTGAACCCGAAATCGGTAAGCGTTTCATCGAGGATTATTTCAGGAAACACCCCAAGGTCAAATCCTTTATAACTAGAACAATCGAAGAGGCCAAGAGAAACGGGTATGTAAGAACCTTGTTTGGTAGGAAACGGCAAGTCCCATGGCTTTTAAGAGGTAAAGGAAGTGAGAGACAATTGGGGGAAAGGATCGCTATAAATACTCCTATTCAGGGAAGCTGTGCCGATATTATAAAAATGGCCATGTTAAAGATCTGGCAGGAGATAAAGGAGAAAGAACTTCCCGCGAAATTGATCCTTCAGGTTCACGATGAATTGCTTTTAGAGGTAAAGGAAGAAATGGCAGAGGATCTGGCTAAAAGGGTCAAAGAGATTTTGGAGGGCGTAGTCTCTTTAAAGGTACCCCTTAAGGTAAACGTAGGACTCGGGAGAAGCTGGGGTGAGATCCATTAGGTTTTCCTCAGGGGAGAGAAAGCTACTTTTTTGTCTTATAGACCTATCTGCCCTCAATTTAGGGCTTATGGTAGGACTCACCCTTAGGCCTGAATATTCCTTTTCGGTTGGCATTTTCAAAAAACACCCCCTCTGGTTTGTACTTCCGAATCTCGTTTGGTTACTTTCCAGTTGGACATTGGACCTTTATGAAGAGGAAGTAAGTTTTTCGTTTTCCCGTTGGGCAAAAAGGCTTTTTCTTTCTTCAGTTTTTACCTTTTCTTTTCTCCTTCTCATCCCCTATGTTACCCCGCCTTTGCCCCAAAGAAGGCACTTTTTATATGGAGCTCTTGGGATCTTTTTACTTTTTATCTTCGGAGGAAGACTTTTTTCCTGGATTTTACTTCGTCACCCCTCCTTCTCAAGGCGTCTCCTTATCCTTGGAACTGGCAAAAAGGCCGAAGCCCTCTCTCAGGTTTTAAAAGGATCCTCTAATCCCTCTTACCAACTAATAGGTTATTTGAGCGAAACCGAAGTCCCAAAACCCCAAGAAGGGTGCCTTTTTCCTGTTGTTGGTTCGTTTAAAGAGTTAAAGGAAATAGCCTTAAAAGAAAGTATAGATACACTTGTCCTTGCCCCAGAAAGAAGATTGGAGGGTGAAATTATTCAAGATCTACAGGATTTACTCGAGCTCGGGGTAAGGATCGTTCCTATGTCCCTTTTATTTGAGGAAATCACCGGAAGGATACCCGTCGAGCTAATAGGGGAAACGTGGTTGATGAGCCTTCCTCTTGATCATCCCTTAAATCGTCCTTTAAATAGAGCTATAAAAAGGTGCTTTGATGTGATCTTCGCCTCCGTGGGTTTGGCTTTATTTTTGCCCCTTTTGCCTCTTTTGGCCCTTTTGATTTACCTTGATCATCCTGGCCCGATCTTTTATACCCAGTTAAGGGTCGGAAGAAACGGAAAGCTTTTTAAGCTTTATAAGCTTCGTTCCATGATCCCTGAGGCGGAGAAAGAAGGCCCCAAGTGGGCCCAAAAAAGCGATCCGAGAATAACCAAAATCGGACGTTTTTTGAGAAAGACGCATCTTGATGAGTTCCCACAACTATTTAACATCATAAAGGGTGATATGAGTGTAGTAGGACCAAGACCTGAAAGGCCGGAATTTGTAGAAGAACTTAGCAAGGAAATACCCTTCTTCCGGTTAAGGCATATGGTAAAACCCGGCATGGCGGGATGGGCCCTGGTAAAATACGGGTATGCTGCTTCAAAGGAAGACACCATGTTTAAACTCCAATATGATCTCTATTATATAAAGAACTGGTCCTTGTGGCTGGACATTCTTATATTATTAAAAACGGTATTAGACGCGGTGACCCTTCGCGGTCGCTGATGAGAGTAATTGTCACTAAAAAGGAAGATCGAACCCTTCTGGAATGTCCTTTCTGTCGGGAAATCCACGAAATCTATACCGATTCGGAGGACTTTCTTAAGAGGATGGAGGAACGCTTCTCGGAAAAGCACAGTTCATGTTCCCAAAAAGAACCAAAAACCTCTCAAATCCGGCAGGGGACCCTTTTCCCTTTAGAAGTAAAAGCTCCGGGGAAAGGAGGACCCAAGAAAGGAGGGAGAAGATGAAAGAAGCAAACCACGTAAAAGAAGGAGACGTAATCCTTTTCAATGGGGAATTATACAAGGTGGTGGGCGTTGCCCGCCAGAGTGGAAAAGCCCAATTCGGAGGTTTAATCAAGGCAACTTTAAAACATATGAGAACTGGCAAAACCAGTGAACATCGCTTCTCACCTGAGGAACGCCTTGAAGATGTGCACCTTGAAAGGGTTGAAATGGAATTTCTCTACATTGACAAGGACGAGGTGGTCTTCATGGACCCCCAAACCTTTGACCAGGTTTCCCTTCCAAAGGAAGCAGTTGAAACGTATCTGCCATTTTTAAAAGAAGGCTCAAAAGTAAGAGTGGAGCTTTACAATGGCATTCCTGTGGGACTTGATTTTCCTAAAACTGTTGTTTTGAGAGTTGAATCCACGGGTTCAGGCATAAGGGGACAACTTGATAACACTTGGAAAGAGGCTACGCTTGAAAACGGCATGACCATTATGGTCCCTCAATTTATAGAAACGGGAGACCTGGTGGTCGTTGATGTGGAAAAACACGAATACCTAGATCGAGCCAAGAAAGCTTAACGCCTAAGGTTCACCACCTCCCCAAGCATGTCATCGGTTGTGGTTATCACGCGGGCATTCGCTTGAAAGGCCCGTTGATAAATGATGATCTTGGTAAATTCCTCGGCCAAATCCACATTTGATTGTTCTAGGCTATTAGGCACTATAGTTCCCAGTCCACCACTTCCAGGTGTACCGATCAGGGGCTCGCCACTTCTTGGGGATTGAAGATAAAGATTGCCACCCCTTTTGGTCAACCCTGAAGGGTTCACAAATTTTGCAAGCACAACCTGATAAAGGGGTTTCGTTTGTCCATTGGTGTAGTGTCCATAAATAAGGCCATCTGTCTCTACAGTAATGCCTTCAAGGAACCCTGTGGGATAACCATCTTGATATTGATAAAGCGTCGAGAAATCAGCGGCATATTGAGTACTCTTTGCCACCTCGGGGTTAAAATCAAACTTTATCTGTTGAGAAGCAGCGCCTTCAAACTGAAAGGACAAAGTAGCTGAAGCCCCTCCTTGTAAAGCCCCATACTCATCAAAAACTAACTGACCACCCTGCTGATAAGTTCCAACCCCACTGGGGGTCACTTCGGCCACATACCAATTCCATGTCCTTTCCGCATTTTGATCCTTAACGAAATAAAGGATCAACTGATGCCTATTTCCCAAGGAATCGTAAACGACTATGCTTGTTTGATAATTCCAGGTACCTTCGATGTTGGGATTGAAGGTGTTAGGATCAAGGCCTTCTGATCTTGCATCAAGGTTTACGGCTAATTTAACCGTCGTTGTAGCTTGAGCAGCCGAAGCAGCCGTATCAACTATAACATCGGTCAAAGTGTTGCTCCCCACAGCCCATCCCTGAAGGATATACCCTTCGGGGTTTATGAGCTTTCCATCAGGGTTCAATCGGAAGTGACCAGCTCGACTGTAATAAAGCTGCATGCTCGTAGGATCCCTTAAGATGAAAAGCCCCTCACCGTTTATAGCAAGATCCGTGGGGGCATTGGTGGTTTCAAATGACCCCTGGGTGAAGATGAGCCCCACATCGCTCACCATAACTCCTCGACCAACCTGAGAGGTACCTTGAGCGGTAGCAAGAAGTTCATTCAAGGCATCTTGGAAAGTAATCCGTGAGGCTTTAAAACCCGCCGTATTAAGGTTAGCTATGTTATCACCCGAAACCGAGATGGCAGTTCCATAACACCTAAGCCCCGTAACCGCGGAATAAAGAGAACTAGTAAGCCCCATCTTACACCTCCTTTAAGGGTTTATCGAAAAAATAGCAGAAAGGGGTAAAACCAACCCCCCAAGGGAGACGTAAAATTGGCCCCCTTCTTGTTCCAAAGCTGAGACTCTCCCTCGAATGTAACTCTCAAGCCCAACGACTTGACCCCTTTGGTCTATCCCTTCAACCGTAAAGTAGTAAAGACCAGGTTCCATTTTCCTCCCCAAAGAGTCAGTACCATCCCATTGGATGAGAAAGGGGGAAGTGGAAGGATTAAACTTCAAAACCTTTACCGGAAAAAGGGACTTATCAAACACCCTCAAAGTTACTTCCTTTGTCCCTTGGGGGAAATAGACCTCAATGGAGGTACTTTTCTCTCCGTCAAACCATAAGGAAGAACTTTTAGCCCTAACCTCTTTTTCAATTAAGTTCAAAAGCAATCCCAAAAGGTTAGTTCTTGTGGTATCTACGAGTTCTTCCAACTTTTTAGAAACCTTGTAAAGCCCTTCCATCTGCGAGAACTGTGCGAGTTGAGAGGTAAGTTCGGAAACATCGAAGGGGTTTAAGGGACTCTGGTTTTTCAGTTGGGCAAGGAAAAGCCTAAGCCATATATCCGGATAATTTTCCACCGAATTGATCATCCCTTCCCTCCTTAAACGGTCAATTTAAATTCCTCAAATTCGCCTTTTCCCCTCTTTTTAGAATTCCCTTCTCCCTTTGTTCGGGCTCCTCTATCCTTATGTCCTTCTTGAAAGGACTGATCAAAATGAACTTGAATCGAGACGAGCCTTAATCCTTGAGCATTTAAGGCCTTTTGGATCTCTCCCAGGTTTGCCTCAATTAAGTTTCTCACCTCTTTGCTCGAAACCTTTATCTCAATCTTTAACTCTTCTTTCATACCCTCAAGCTCAACCCTTAAACCTCCTAATACCTCTGGTTTAAGCTGTATCTGGACCTTCTGCGAAACCGGACCTTCCTCAAATCTCATCCATTTTACAATTTCATCCACAAGACCTTTGATTGGGTCAGTCTCTTGAAAAGCAAAACTTTTCCAAACTCCTTGGACTTTAGAGGATGAAGAATCGCTTTGGAATTGCTCCCTTAGAGAGATTAGGAGCATGGGAAGATCAAACTTTGAAGAACCCTCCGAACTTAGAAGGGATTCCGGTTTTTTTGGCACATCTTGAAAACCTTCGGAAAGTTCTCGAACTTTAGAAAGGAGTATTTGTAGAGCCTCTTTCCCAGGGGCTTTCGAAAGGGAGTTGGGAATGTTTTGATGAAGGTGAAGTGTTTCGGGGTTTTCATTATCTACTTCTTTCGATAGCAAAAGGCGCTTCAAATTATAAAAACCCTCGCGGGAATCCGCTTCCTTCGAATTTATCCATGTTTTCTGGTCCTGCAGGCAATTTTGTTGAATCGCACCTGAATCCACTTCTTTTGAATTTATCCCTTCGGGTTGCAAATTAGCTTTTTCAGGTTGAGACGGAAGTAAAGTAACGGTTTTTTCTTCCGTTTTTCCCTCGGAAAGTCTTTCGTTTGAAAAAAGGCTTAAGAATTTCGTGAACCATCCAAAAACCTTATTCACAAAACCCCTTGTTTCCGGAAAAGGAGGTATGCCCTGATAATCCATAACGGCCTTGGGACCTGCGTTATAAGCGGCAAGGGCAAGGGACAAGTCGCCAAATCTCTCTAAAAGAGTTTTGAAGTACCTTATCCCTGCTTCTAAGTTCTCTTCAGGATCAAAGGGGTTTTGAACGCCCAAAAAATTGGCAGTAGAAGGCATAAGTTGCATCAACCCCATTGCCCCTTTCGGGGAAATTGCTTGGGGGTTGAAGTCGGATTCTACCTTCACCAAAGAAAGAATGAGCTCAAAAGGAACCTGGTATTTTGAAGAGAGTTGTTTGATGAGTTGAAGGATCTCGGAGGGAACGTGGGGGACTTTTGCACTAAACAAGGAATCCAGCGTAACAAAGGGAATCATGGCGATTTTTTCTTAAGCAAAAGGAATACCACTGAGAAAAACCTTAAAAGTGAAGTTTATTCCCTATGATGGGGGAAGAGCCCCTTTCTTTTATGGAAAAAGTTTCCTCAGTCCGTGAAAAGTTTTTCAAGTTCCCTGTAGCTTTCTTCAAGTGAGACACCCTCTTCGCGATCCTGACGAATGTAAGAGAAGAGGAAATCCAATTTGTTTAAGGCATAATCGAGCTTAGGATTTGCCCCGGGAGTATAAGCGCCTATACTTATCAAGTCCTCGTATTGTTTATAAACGCTTAAAACCTCCCTAAATTTCATGGATAGTTCATAATGCTCCTTTCCAACCACCTCCGGCATAACTCGACTTAAACTCCGAAGCACATCGACCGCTGGAAAACACCCTTGAGAGGCCAGTTGTCTGGAAAGCACTATATGTCCGTCCAAAATCGCCCTTGAAGAATCGGCTATGGGATCATCCTCTAAGTCATCGTTCTCCACCAAGACCGTGTAAAAAGCGGTAATGCTACCTTTCCCTTGAATGCTCCCTGCCCTCTCCAAAAGTTTGGGCATTGTGGCGAACACCGAAGGCGTATAACCCTTGGAGGTAGGGGGCTCACCGATAGAAAGTCCTATCTCCCTTTGAGCCATGGCAAAACGGGTGAGGCTATCCATAAGGAGAATCACGTCTTTCCCCTTATCCCGGAAAAACTCGGCGATGGCGGTGGCCACAAAGGCCCCTCGCATCCTTATTAAGGGCGAACGATCCGAGGTAGCAACTACCACAACCGACCTCTTTATGCCTTCCTTCAAATCCCTTTCTATGAACTCCTGAACCTCCCTGCCCCTTTCCCCAATTAGGGCTATGACGATCACATCCGCCCGGGTATGTCTGGCAATCATGCCCAAAAGGGTGGATTTACCGAGGCCACTTCCAGCCATTATCCCCACCCTTTGCCCCTTCCCACAGGTTAAAAGCCCATTTATCACCCTTACTCCTACATCCAAAGGCTCCCTTATGGGACGCCTGAACAGCGGATTTATAGGATCGGAATAAAGGGGGTAAAATAGTTCACCTTCAATAGACCCTCTTCCATCAAGAGGCTCACCCAAGGGATCGATAACCCTCCCCAAGAGGCTCCATCCTACAGGAAAAGAAGCCCTTCTCCCCAACGGTTCAACGAAACCTTTTGGCTCAAGCCCTTCGGTAGGCCCTAAGGACATCATCAAAAAAGAATCCCTTCGAAAACCGACCACTTCAGCAAATGTCTTTAGCTTCCCGCTTTTATCCACGATTTTACATATGTCACCAACAGCAACAGGAATACCCCGACCTTCTATCACCAAACCTATCACCTGGGTAAGCCTTCCCTTAACCCTGAGGGTATCGATGGATTCCAACCTCTTAAGGAGCTTATCAATATCCATTTTTTAAACCTTGAACAATGGCTTCGAGCTGGGTCTCTAATCTCGCATCCACCTGGGCAAACTCGGTTTCCACAAAACATCCTCCGGGAAAGACCTCCTGACTCGGGAAGATCACGAGGTTCTTTGACTCACCCAATTCCCTTATGAGATCTTCCTTATGACGTTTAACCATCTCGAAGTCCTCAAAGGAAAGGAATATCTTAATGGTATCCCCTTCTGTAAGCCTTCTTATGGCTTCCCTTACCAATTGAAGGATTGAGGAACGATTTAGCTCAAGCTCTCTCCGCAAGATCTTCTTTGCTATAGCTATTGAAAGCTCCAGGATCTCTTCCTCTGCCTTTTTATATATCTCCTCCCTGATGCTCTGCAGGGACTTTATCAAACTCTCAAGTCTCTGGAGTATCTCCTTTGATTCCTTCTCAGCCTTTTCCCTTCCCTCTTTTAAGCCGAGCTCAAAGCCCTCCCTGTAAGCCTTCTCCTGGATATCTTCTCTTCTTTCAGGCTCATTAAACACGGGAAGGAAGAAAGAAATGTTATACGAGGACTTCTTCTCCACCTTTGCCCACCAAAATGAGTTCTCCTTTTTCCATCATGGCCCTTGCCAAGGCGGTAATTCTCCGCTGTGCCTCTTCCACATCCTTTATCCTTACTGGGCCCAAAGCTTCCATGTCCTCAAGGAGCATCTCACGGGCTCGTTCTGACATATTGCGAAATAGCTTTTCCTTAAGCTCTTCGGAACACATCTTCAAGGCTAAAGCCAAATCCTCCTTCGATACTTCTCGCAATAACCTCTGTAAGCCCCTGTCATCCGCATAAAGGAGGTCCTCGAACACGAACATAGCCTTTTCAACCTCTTCACTTATATCGGGGTCAGTTTCCCTTAGTCTCTCAAGGATTGGAGTAGCCATTGTTCCAAATTGGTTAAGGATCTCGGCTACCACTTTAATCCCTTGATCTTTCTTGATGGAGGTAAAAGCCTTGACCCTTATGCCTTCTTTTAAGGCCTCTTCCAACTCCTTTATCATCTCGGGGTAAACCCGATCAATGGTGGATATGCGCTTTATGACCTCCACCTGAAGCTCTTCGGGAAATTCCGCTAGAACCTGAGCAGCTTTGTTTTTATCGAGATGGAATATTATCAAAGCTATGGTTTGAGGATGTTCGTTTTTGAGATAGTTGGAAAGGGTAAAGGGATCAATTTTGTTCAAGGAAGAAAAAGGCCTCTCCTCTTCTTCTCCCAACAACTCTTCAATAAGGGTCTTGGCCTTCTCCGGACCAAAAGCCTTAACCAGGATTTTCTCCAAATGTTCTCGATCCCTCACCAAAAACTCCCTTTCCGCATAGGACTCAAGGAATTCCCTTAAAACTTGAGCTACTACTTCTCGAGAAACTCGGGAAACCCTCGCCATTTCAAGAACAAGCCTCTGCACTTCTTCTTCCTTTAAACGTTTTAAGACCTTATCTGCCACTTCCTCCCCTAAATAAAGGAGCAAAATGGCCGCCTTTTGAGGACCGCTCAGCTTCTTGATATCCTTAAGCTCCTGAGCCACCCTTCTCCTCCTTCATCCATTTCTTAATGATCCCCACTGCATAGTCAACATCCTCTTTGGCCAGCCGTAAAGTGGTCTCGGCTAAGGTCAAATGCTCGGGCTTTTTTTCTTCTATCGGCTGAGAAGGAGAAGTTAAGGGTGTAGGCATCTCCTCTCTCTGCATGACCCCTTTCAGAAGCGGCCTTAAGACGCCAAAGATCACCAAAAAGGCTACAAGAAGGGGCATCATGTATTTTAAAGCCCAAAGAACCCTCTCCAAAGGAAAGCCTGAAGTAGGGGGAGGAACTTCTTCATAGGGAACGGTGAAAGGAAGGCATTGGACGCTTAAACTGTCGCCCCTTGAGGGATCGATTCCTACTGCGTTTTTCACGATCTCCTCAATCCGTTGTAATTCCTCTTGGGGTAAAGGCACAAACTCAGCCTTTTGAACCCCACTCTGGCTTACAGTTCGGTATTTCCCATCCACAATTACTGCTATACTCACTCTCTTAAGTCGTCCCATTGGCTCAACGGTTTCGATAAAGCTTTTACCAACCTCATAGTTTACGATCTCGCTTCGCCTTGCGGAAGTCGCCGAAGGAAGGCTCACCCCACTTGCAACCCCTTGAGGCCTTGTCCCCATTGGGACGTTTGAAGCAACACCTGGAATCCCAACCAAGGAAGTACCTCCGGAAGTTTCCTCTATAACTTGCCTACTTCTTGTGACCGGCTCTGCTTGAAAGAGCTCTTGACGTTGTCTCGTTTGTTTCCAATCCCACTCGCTTGAAACCCTGGCCACCACTTTACCGGGGCCAACAATTGGCTCAAGGAGACCCGTGATCTTATCCTCTAGGGCCTTTTCCCATTGCTTTTGAAAGGTCATCTGATCGGAAGCGAGAACCAAAGTAGGATCTTTCACCCTTTGGGAGAGAAGTCTGCCTTTGCTGTCGACCACACTCACGTCTTCTGGATCAAGTCCTTCCACCGCGCTTGCCACAAGGTATTTTATGGACTCAACCTGTTCCTCGCTTAATTTCCTACCCATTTTTAAGTCCACCATAACCGAAGCCCTCGCTTTAATCCTCTCCCCTATAAAAGGCGAATCCTTAGGAAGGACTATATGAACCCGACAGTCCTTAACCGGTTCCAGTTTCATTATGCTACGGGCAAGCTCCCCTTCTAAGGCCCTTCGATAATTCACCTTCTGGACGAATTCACCCAAGGTAAATTTCGTCTTGTCGAATATCTCAAACCCGACCTTTCCGCCTGAAGGGAAACCTTTTGAGGCAAGCTCCATTCGGAGCTGATACACCTTATCGCTTGGAACCCTTATCTCTCCGCTTATGGGATCAACCGAATAAGGGACCTTCTGTTGTTTTAAATACTCAATCACCGAAGCCAGGTCCTCCGGAGGAAGATCCCGGTAAAGGGGAACAAGATCTATTTTCTGCCCCATTTTAAGGGCAAAAACCAAAACCCCAATGGTCCCCAAAAGTACGATAAGAAGGCTCACCCTTTTAGAGTTGGGTAAACTCTTTCCCTTTATAAAATCAAGAATCCGAGCCATGTCTTAAACCCTTAAATGGGCATCTTCATCACTTCCTCATAAGCTCGGATGAGTTTGTTCCTTATCTGCATCATGAGCCTAAAGGAGATATCCGCCTTTTCCAAGGCAAGAACCGTAGAGGTAAGATCGCCCTTCCCCACCATGAGCTCCTTTATAGCTTCATCGGCCTCCAGTTGGAGCTTGTCAACCTCTTCTATGGCTTCCTTGAGGATCTTAAAAAAATCTTTTCCCTCCTCCCCCTCTTTCTCCCTTTCTAAGGGATTAACGTTAAATAGCCTCGGATCAAGCTCAATCCTCATCTTTTACCTCCCTAACAGATCTATGGTCTTTAAGGCCATATCCTCCGAGGTGGATATGACCTTTAGAGCTGCCTCATAGCTTCTTATGGCCAGCATCAAATTCACCATCTCCTCCGTCAGGTCCACGTTGGGATATCTCACATAACCCTCATCATCCCGATCGGGATGAGAAGGGTCATAAACGATCCGAAAGGGACGCCTCTGGTCCTCAATGATCCCCACAACCCTAACCCCCATGGCCCCTTCCTCCATGGGCTCGGCTTGAAATAAAACGTCCTGTCTCCTATAGGGACCTCCTTGTGGGGTTCTGGTGGTATTGATGTTTGCCAAATTTGAGGCCAGAATCTCCATTCGCCTTCTTTGGGCGAAGATCGCCGAAGCCCCTATCCTAAAGACCTTCCAGATGTCCATTATCTGCCTCCCTCTTGAATGGCATATTTCAATTGGTCTAATTTCTTCTGAAGGATCCTCAAAAGGGAAATGTAGTTCAAATAGCTTTCAGAAAGCTTTACCACCTCTTCTTCGAGGTTTACGTAATTCCCATCGGGGTTACTAATCTCTCCCCTTTCTATAAAGGTAACAAGCTCAAAGCCTCCTTGGCCAAAATGATGGGGGTGTGTCTTTAGGAGACGAAACCCATCCATCAACTTCTTCAATTCCGCCGAAAAATCTATATCCTTAGGGACAAAGCCAGGGGTCTCCGCATTGGCCAAATTGGAAGCCACAAGGGAATGCCTCAACCACCCCAAAATAGCTCCCCTTCCTAAAAGTTCAGTAGTCTTGTCAAAAAGCCCCATTCCCCCCTCCTTTTTCAACAGATCTACCATCGATGCCATATTCCTTGAGTTTATTTCTTATGGTCCTGGCGGTTATCCCCAAAAGTTTTGCCGCTTTCGCCTTGTTCCAATTGACTTTTCTCAAGGTCTCAAGGATCAAGGCCTTCTCTATCTCCTTGAGATTCCTCGTGGAAAGGTGGTCCCCATCAAACCCAATTTCCTCAAGCACTATCTCCTCTGACCTTATAAAATCGGACTTGGCTAAAAGAACCGCCCGATGGATTACATTCTCAAGCTCTCTCACGTTCCCAGGCCAGTGATAATCCAGGAGCTTTTTCATGGCTTCTTTCTCTATTCCTTTAAGGTTTTTCTGGTTTAATCTCGAGTACCTCTCTAGAAAATGCTCCACCAAAAGGGGTATATCCTCTTTCCTCTCCCTCAGGGGTGGAAGGTGCAAATGAACCACGTTAAGCCTAAAGTAAAGGTCTTCTCGGAACTTGCCCTCTTTGATCCTTTGAAGGAGATCACAGTTAGAAGTGGCGATGGGCCTCACATCAACCCTTATGGGCTTAAGACCGCCGAGTCGGTCTATCTCCCCCTCTTGAAGAACCCTCAAAAGTTTTGCCTGAAGAGAAATGGGCATTTCGGAGATTTCATCAAGTAAAATGGTACCGCCATTTGCCAACTCAAATTTCCCCTTTTTCTGAGCCACGGCTCCCGTGAAGGCCCCCCGCTCATAACCAAAAAGCTCACTTTCTAAAAGCCCCTCAGGTAAAGCCGCACAGTTTATAGCCACAAATGGAGAATTGGCTCTGGGACTCCCTTCATGGATATACCGGGCCAAAAGCTCTTTACCCGTACCACTTTCGCCAGTGATGAGAACAGGGGCTGAACTTTTCGCTACCTTCTTTGCCATCTCAAGAAGATCGAGCATCTCTTGGTTCTGAGTTATGATCACTCGAGCCTTCCGAACCTCCTCTTTAGGATGTAAGGCCCTAAAAACCACTTCTCTCAACACCTCAAAGGAAAAGGGCTTCTGGATAAAATCAAAAGCCCCTTCCTTCATGGCTTGAACCGCTCCCTCCACGGTCCCATAGGCGGTAAGCAACACCACTGGGGTCCTCGGGGAGAGCCTCTTTATTTCCCTTAAAAGATCCATACCCGACATTCCCGGCATTTTAAGGTCGGCGATGACCAGATCATAAGGATCCCGTCGGAACTTGAAAAGCGCCTCACTGCCCTCCAGAGCCGTTGCCACCTCAAGCCCTAAGCGCTCCAGTGCGGCCCTTATAGCCTTACAAATGCCTATTTCGTCATCGACAACAAGGACCTTCCAATCCATGGTCCCCCTCCTTAAGCTGAGGAAAGGAAAGCACAAATCGAGTCCCTCGACCTTCTTCACTCTGAAGTTCTATCAAACCCTTATGAGCCTCCACCACCTTGTGAACCACCACAAGCCCTAAACCCATTCCTTTTGGCTTAGTGGTAAAAAATGGCTTAAAGATCTGACCTAGCTTATCATTGGGAATACCAACCCCGGTATCCTCAATGACCACTTGAACAAGTTCTCCTTTAAGCTTCGAAGAACTCGGAAAAGCCCCCACCTTAAGCCTACCCCCTTCGGGCATGGCCTCAACGGCGTTAATAATGAGATTAAAAAACACGTGTTTCAAAAGTTCCCCGTCCCCCAATATGATAAGTGGTTCGTCATAAATAGACTTTTCAAACTCTATGCCATTTTCCTTGAGCAAACGGTTAACGAAATCCAAAACCTCCCGAAGGGGATCCCTCAAATCCAAAGGCTTAAGGGTTGGATTAAGGGGCCTTATAAAAAGCGAAACCTGGGAGAGAATCCCCTCTACCTGCTCGACTCCTTGTAACATCTCCTGAGCGAGCTCATGTCGGGGATCACCTCTCAAGTCCTCTTCTAAAAGCGAACACAAAAGCTTCACTACTGAAAAAGGCGTCCTTATTTGATGAACCAGGTGAGAAACTACTTCCTCTACCGCATTAAAACTTTCCTCCCTCACCGCTTGAGACCTCCACTTCTCAAGCTCCGTTATGTCCTCAAGAAGAATCACCATCCCATCCTTGCCCCGCAATGGGAAAAGTTGAACCCTCACGATTTTTCCACCAAAAGACTTGGTGAACTCTCCTTTTGAAAACGCATCCTCAAAAAGCATCAAGCTATCCACCCCTTTACCCAAAAGCTCCTCCCTTGAAAGTCCCAACAGCTCTTGGGCCGGAGGATTCAAAGCGGTTATCTTGCCCCCTTCGATCACTATTACCCCATTAGAAAGGCTCTCCATTAGATCCTGAAACATCTGGGCCAAATGCTCCTTTTCCACCCTACTTTTCTCAAGCTCCTCCTTTAACTCCTTGACTCTTTGTTCAAGGCTTTGATAATACCTCTCAAGCTCAAGGGATGCCCTTTGAAAGTCTTCGAAAGCCTTTTTTAGAAGACTATGAGCTTTCCTCATAAGACCTCCTCAATTTGGCCCTTAGGGCTAAAATGGCCTCACTGTGAATCTGAGAAACCCTTCCCTCACTTATTTCAAGCACTAGCGCAATCTCCTTCATGGTGAGTTCTTCAAAATAGTAAAGGGAAAGAACCAGCTTGTGCCTTTCCGGCAGCTCTTCAATAGCCTCGGCAAGGCGATCCCTCAATTCCGAAAGTCCGAGTAACTCCAAGGGATCCTTGGAGGAAGATTCCAAAAGCATCTCTTCAAGCTTCTCCCCACTCAAACCCTCGATCAGTCCATCGAAACTCACTACCTCCAAAAAGAGAAACTGCCGAAACTCTTTCTCAAGAGCCTCCGAACTTAAACCGAGCTCCGAAGCCAATTCCTCCAAAGAGGGAACCCGCCCCAGTCTCCTTTCAAGCTTCAAATAAGCGTCCTCCAGGACTTTAACCTTCTTCCTCAAAGTGCGAGGCAAAAGATCATGAGCCCTTAGTTCATCCAAAATGGCGCCTTTTATGCGAAAATGAGCAAAACCTTCAAACTTTATACCCCTTTTTGGATCATAACGCTTTGCGGCCTCAATAAGCCCCAAAATACCTGCTTGAAGAAGATCCTCAAACTGAACCAGACCTTTGGGGACCCTTTCATAGATCCTCTGGGCGATCTGCTTGACTAAAGGCAGATACTCCATGATCCTTTCAAAATCCAATCCCATACTTGCCTCATTTGAAAAACACTATTTCAGATTTTAAATCCACTTCAGAGAGAAAGAAAACTTTTTTTGTGATCTCCGTAAGCGAATGGGTGGCTTCTGAATCGGGATAAAGTTCAACGAACAATTTTTTCTTCCTCGAAGCCAGGTAAACCTTTTGGTCAAAAGGTATATGCCCTATATAAAAGAGCGTTCCCTTTAAAAAACGACTTACCATCATCTCTAAACGTTCGTAAATGTTTTTGGCCTCATTTTCGGTTTTTGCGTAGTTAACGATGAGGTTGAAGCGGTGTTTGTGATGATTTAACGCCAATACCTTCATCAGCGCATAACCATCGATAAGGGAGCAAGGATCGGGCGAGACTATCAAAAAGATCTGTGAGGCTGCCAGGTTAAAGAAGATGACATTGGAAGTAATACCGGGGGCGGTGTCTATCAAGAGAATATCCATGTCTTTTATGACTCTTTGAACCTGTTCCAAAAGGAAGCGCTTTTTGCTTATATGAAGGTTTACCATCTCCTCGACCCCTGATGGCGCCGGGATCACTTTTATCCCCAGGGGTCCGGAGAGTATTATCTCCTCAAGGGACGTCTTCCCGTCTATCACGTCCTTCAAGGTGAGGGAGGGTTTGAGATCATAAAGGATATCGATATTCCCAAGCCCGAGGTCCGCATCAAGTATCATAACCTTCTTCCCCATTTTGGCCATTAAGTAAGCTAGATTGGCCACCACGGTGCTTTTCCCTACCCCTCCTTTACCGCTTGTTATAGCAATGGATCTCATCCTAACCTCCGGGAGGAAAGGTTGAGTATGAGATCGACCAAGCGGATCTTTGTGGCTTTTTCTATATCTTCTGGAACCCTCGGCCCTGTAGTGAAGTAAGAAAGCGGGAGATTTGCCTTTACTGCCAAATTAAACAAGGGACCAAAACTCGAAGCCTCGTCCAGTTTCGTAAATATGAGCCCTCTTAAGGGTATCTCATCGAATTTTTTTATAGTGCGAAATGCTTCTTCTTCCCGGGTTGTAGCACTTATAAGAAGGTAAAATTCGGCCCTTCTCTTAAGCTCTAAAAGGGATTTGAGCTTCTCCCTTTTGAGGAAAGGAGAGGCACAGGTATCCACCAATATGAGGTCTTTGTCCCCGTGTTTTGAAAGCAACTTCCGAAGCTCCATCGCCTCAAAGGCTAATTCCACCTCAAGCTCTAGGATTTTTCCGTAAAGCTTTAAAAGCTCGAAACTTCCCACCCTTTCCCAATCCAAACTTATTATTACCGTCTTTTTGCCCTTTTCTTTCGTCAAAGTAGCGAGTTTTAAGGCCGTTGTGGTTTTTCCGACTCCGCTTTGTCCCAAAAGGACCACAATCCTTCCCGAAGCCTTTCCATTTCCATTCAGAGTTGGGGGAAGGCCCTTAAGCATGATTTTGGCCACCTCTTCCAAAACCTCTCTCTCATCCTTGAGGTCTTTGGCCTTTAAACCTTCAAGAAGGGAATTGACGATTTCTTGACATACCCCTTGTTCGATAAGGAGGCGATAAATCCCGAGCAATGGCTTTGAGAGCCTCTCCAAGGTCCGGTTCCTTCCAGGAACTGCCAAAATTTCGACAACCTCCCTCCCCAAAAGCCCGAAGGATTTTTCCCGAAAGGAATGGGTCTCTATTATAAGGGCATCTTCCCCGAGCTCCTCTTTTATCCGTTCGATGGCCTTTTGCAAATCGGTCGACCTATACCTTCTAATCATCGAAACTCACCACCGAAACGGTTTTTATCTTCACCTCTGGCGAAAGCTCTGCTGGCGAAAGAACAGGAAGAAGGGGCAATAGGTGTTCTATAAGCCTTCTTATATGCATCCGCAACTTAGGAGAAGTTATCAAAACCACTTGCCCCACCTCCGGTGGCACCTTATCCATAGCCTCTTTCAACTTCAGCAAAAACCGTTCCGCTAAGATGGGATCAGGCGCTAAAAATTCCCCAAAATCTCCCTTTTGGATAGATTCGCTTAAGGCTTCCTCAAGCCTCTTATCAAGCACGATGGCGTAAATGGTGCCATTAGTTTGGTAAAGGTGGCTTAGGGTCCTCGAAAGGGCTTGTCGAACGTATTCGGTGAGAAGATTCGGGTCTTTGGTAAAGGGAGCCCAGTCTCCTATGGTCTCGATTATGGTGAGAAGGTCCTTTATGGGAACCCTTTCTCTTAAAAGATTCTGTAAGACCTTTTGAACCGTCCCGAGCGAAACCAAATTGGGAACAACCTCCTCCACCACCTTGGGATAATGTCGGGCAAGGGTGCTTAAAAGGTTCTGTACATCCTGCCGTGTCAGAAGCTCATGGGCGTTACTTCGTATGATCTCCATCATATGGGTTATTAAAACCGTTGCCGGATCTACCACTGTGGCTCCAAGCCTTATGGCCCTCTCCCTATCCTCAGGCTTTATCCATAAGGCCGGAAGGCCAAAGGCCGGGTCTTTGGTTTTTATGCCCTCCAAGGCCTTCTCCTCAAGCCCGGGAATCAAGGCTAAAAGGTAACCCAATCGAAGCTCCCCTCTTCCGACCTCCACTCCCTTAAGCAGTATCACGTACTCTGAAGGCTTAAGCTGAAGGTTATCTCGGATGTGAATGGGAGGAACCACTATACCCAGTTCCTTTGCCAGTTGCATCCTCATGGCCTTTATCCTCTGAAGGAGCTCGCCTCCTTGAAGCTTATCCACCAAGGGAACAAGTTCATAACCTATCTGAAGCTCCAAAAGGTCCAACTGAATAAATGGCTCAACTACTTCTGGTTCTTCTTCCGGCTCCTCCTTTGCTTCCTCCTTTGCCTTGGTTTCTTTCCCGGAAACCACATAGGATACTCCTCCAGCAAGAACTGCCAGCAAGAAAAAAAACGGTTTGGGAAATCCTGGAACAAAGGCCAAAAGAAAAAGTATTAAAGCCACTGCCGCCAAGACCTTAGGGTTTAAAAAGAGCTGTCTGCCCATATCTTTGGCAAATTCCGTCTCAGCGCTTGCTCGGGAAATGACCACACCAGCCGCTGTCGAAACCAGCAAAGCCGGTATCTGACTCACCAAGCCGTCGCCTATTGTAAGGATAGTGTAAGTTCTCAAGGCCTCGCTTAGGGCCATCTTTTTCTGCAAAACACCTATTATTAACCCACCCAAGATGTTCACAAAGGTTATGATCAACCCCGCTATGGCATCACCCCTCACAAACTTTGAGGCACCATCCATGGCCCCGTAAAAATCTGCCTGGGCTTCGAGTTCTCTTCTGCGCCTTCTTGCCTCTTGTTCGTTTATCAAACCGGCATTAAGGTCAGCATCAATAGACATCTGCTTTCCAGGAAGGGCATCCAGGGTGAACCTGGCAGCCACCTCCGCTATACGGCCAGCTCCTTTGGTGATGACCACAAAGTTTATGACTATAAGAATCAAGAATATGATGAGCCCAACCACCGTATTTCCGCCAGCCACAAAGGAACCGAAGGTCTTAATGACTTTCCCTGCTGCTTCGATCCCATGTTCACCTCGGAGAAGGATCAAACGGGTTGAAGCCACATTGATGGAAAGCCTGAAAAGCGTCACAAGAAGCAGTAAAGTGGGAAAAACGGAAAAATCAAGAGGCCTTTTCACGTAAAAGGCCACAAATAGCATAAGTATGGAAAGGGCAATATTGGTGGTTATAAGGGCATCAAGGAAAACCGGGGGAAGGGGCAATATCATTATCCCCAATGAGCCGATGGCCCATAGCATAACAGGAAGGTCCCGGCTGATCCCCCTCATCATCCCTTACCTCTTCAAACGGTATGCCCAAGCCAAAACTTCCGCCACCGCCCGATAGAGTTCAACAGGTATCACTTGACCAACCTCAACACTCTTATAAAGCACCTGTGCCAATTGAGGATGCTGATATAGGGGCACACACGCCCTTATGGCCTCTTCCTTTATCCTTTCGGCAAGCCATCCTTTGCCTTTGGCCACCACCATGGGAGCTTTAGTCTGACCGGGTTTATACATAAGGGCCACTGCCAAGTGAACAGGGTTAGTGACAACCACATCGGCTTCTTTAACCCTTTGTATCATACGGTGTCTTACAAATTTTCGATGGAAGGACCTTATTCGGGCTTTAACCCTCGGATCTCCCTCATATTGCTTAAGCTCCTCCTTCAATTCCTCCCTTGTCATTCGAAGCCTTTTTTCGTAGCTCCAGCGGTGATAAGGAATTTCAAGCAGCGAAAGGCTCAAAATCACAAGGCTCATCTTTAACAAGAGATCAAAGGCCCAAGCTTTTAGGTTTGATCCGATCTGGAAAAGATCCATGTCCAAAAGGTTTATGCTTTCCCAAAGCCTTCCCTTAAGAACCAAAAAGCCCACAACTCCGAGTAAAGCCACTTTGATAAGGGATTTCCCGAGTTCAAATAAAGCGTTAAGGTTGAAGATCCGCCTTAGCCCCTCAATGGGATTAAGTCGCGAAAACCCCCCTTTCAAAGGTTCAAGTGAAAGCACAAACCCCTTAGTGATCAAATTGCCAAAAACTGCCCCCAAAACCGCCGTAAGAAAAAGGGGAAAAAGAAGCTTTAAAGTAAATGAAAAAGCTCCTTCTAAAGCTCCAACAAGCTCAAAAGACGTAAGGTTAAGAAGGCTTAAACCGAGAAATTGGCTTAAACCTTGGAATATACGTGAGCCCAAAAACCACAACCCCAAAAGCCCAAACCCTAAAACCAGAGCCAAAGGAAAGTCACCACTTTGAGGGACTTGTCCCTTTTTCCTAGCCTCTTCTCGGCGTCGCGGAGTTGCGGGTTCTGTCCTTTCAAAATCTTCGGCCATCTTAACCCTTCATAAGAATTAAAAGCCTTAAGAGGTCTTCGCCTAAGTGGCCAAAAAGTCTTCCCAAAAAAGCTCCTAAGTAAGGAAGTACTATCCCCATACCTAAAAGCCCGACTCCCACTTGAAGCGGTAAGGAGATTAGGAAAATATTAAGTTGAGGAAAAGCCCTTCCCATTACGGCAAGCCCCAGATAAAGAAGAAGGTTTAAAGCCAAAAGAGGTGAAGCCACCTTAAGGGCAATTTCGTAAAGGAGACTTCCCCTTACCAAAAGATCCCTTGAAGCCTTCAAAAATTCGGCCCCTTCCGGTGATATGATGCAGAAGCTTTCATGAAGGGCTTTAATATACCAATAAGGGCCATCGGCGCAGAAAAATATCATTATCCCAAAAAGGGCAAAGAAAGTTCCCAACAGCGGCAGTTGCGTCTCGCCTGTAGGGTCAAGGATTTCACTCAAGCCAAACCCCATGCCAAAGCCCATAATCTGCCCTGCCATTTCAATTGCCCCAAAAAGAAGCCTTGTAATAAAACCTATAAAAAGGCCTAAGGCGAATTCTTTGAGGAAAAGCCTGAAGATCTCGCCAAATTCGTTTAAGGGTTTTGGTTTCGGAACAAAGGGACCGATGAGTAAAGTGGTCAAAAGGACCAAAAGCATCTTACTTTGCCAGGGGACGTTTTTTGAACTTAAAATGGGCAAAAACAAGATAATGCCACTTACCCTCATGAAAGCCACAAAATACGCCATAATGTCATTAAGTCCGATAACCATCACTTAAGGTATTGAGGAAAGTTCAAAAGGATTTCTCTTGAAAAGTCGCTCAATGTCCTCAACATCCAGGGCAAAAGCACCATTAGCGCCAAAGCCACTGCTACCATTTTGGGAATAAAGGTAAGGGTCATCTCGTGTATTTGGGTTATGGCCTGAAGTAATCCCACCAACACTCCCACTAACAAACAGGCCAAAAGCACCGGACCTGCCAAAAGGCCTATAAGTTTCAAGGTCTCTTGAAGCATCTGAGCAGCAAAATCCGCACTCATCCGAAACTCCTAATGAGGGATCCCACAACAAGATTCCAACCATCAACAAGGACAAACAGTAACAGTTTCAAAGGCAATGAAATCAACATGGGCGGTAACATGAATATGCCAAGCGAAAGCAATATGCTCGAAACCACCATGTCTATCACCAAAAAGGGTAGATACAATAAAAACCCTATCTGAAAGGCGCTCTTTAGTTCGCTCAACAAAAAGGCTGGAACTACCACTTTCATTGGGATTTCTTCTTTATTCTCAAAAGGTCCAAGATGAGAAAGCTCCGCAAAAAGGGAAAGCTCCTTTTCTCTTGTCTGTCGAAGCATGAACTCCTTAAGTGGAGGAACGGCCTTGTCTATGGCTTCCTTTAGGGTAATTCTGTCTTCCAAAAGGGGTGAAAGGGCTTCTTTATGGATCGTATCGAGCACCGGTTGCATGGTTAAATAAGTCAGGATCAGAGAAAGTCCGATTAGGACTTGATTTGGGGGCATGTGCATTAACCCAAGGGCCTGTCTCAGAAGGGACATGACGATTATGATGCGGGTAAAACTGGTCAGACACAACAGAAGAGAAGGAAGAACCGTAAGGAGGGTGAGTAAAAGCACCACCTTTACCGGAAGGCTCATCCCCCCACCACCGAGGTCTATGGTTAGGGTAGTTCCACTCATTGGGAATGTTCCTTTTCAGCTTCAAATAAACACGGGAAATCCCTTTTCACGTGTTTTAAAACTTCTGAAAGGGGCCTCAATCTGAGTTCTTTTTCCTCTTCTTCCAAGGGGAAAGGAAAGACCGGTTTGATTTCATTTTTTTCTTCTTCCGTTTCCTTTCTCTTTTGTTGAAAAGTTTCTTCCTCGAAACTGCCCAAAAGGTGTATCTCCCCCTTATGGAAGGCTAGAAGGAACCTCTTTGAACCAAACCCTAAAAGCAAAAGCCTCTCCCTCAAACCGAACCTCACCTCTCCTAGGATCCTGAGAGGTGAATCGGAAACGGTAATCTTGGGCTTAAAAAGGTCCTTTAAAGATGAAAGATTAAACTTAAAACTCCCCAAGGGCTTCTCTCCCCTTTTTAATTTTTCCCCGATGACATACCGACCTATTATCCCCAAGCCCAAGATTATGAGGCAAAGGTTAAAGATCTTCCCGAGCTCCATAAAGGGACCTCCTATTTGAGTTTCCTTATTCTTTCGGCAGGGGATATGATCTCCAGGATCCTTACACCAAGTTTTTCTTCCTGGACCACTATCTCACCTTTTGCCACCGGTTGGCCATTTACCAAAATATCGAACGGTTCGGACGCCTCTTTTTCCAATTCCAGGATCGAGCCCTTCCTGAGATTCAAAAGCTCCCTCAAAGGAAGCTTCCTCCTTCCGAGTTCAACCGAAAGCTCAAGCGGTATATCCAAAAGGAGCTCAAGGTTTATACCTTCGAATTCTTTCTCCTCCATCTCATACCTCCTCATTCCAAAAGACCGGTGATCTTAACTGCCCTTTTACCCCGAGAAATACCTGCCTTACCCTGCAATAAGGGAATCCCTTCTACCTCCACTATGAGTTCCTCATCGGGCCTTGAGGGAAAAGCAATCATGTCCCCCACCTTTAATTTCAAAAACTCCTCGGCCCTAATCTGCTTTCTTAAGAACGTCACCCTCAAACTAACCGGAACCTCTTTTAACGCTTCCAAAAAACGTGCCTTAAAATTCGGATCCGACGCCTTCTCCTCCTTAAGGCGGAGGTTCATCTGATCCCTCAACATCTTCACCAAGGTACCCGGTAAGCAAAAGGAAAAAGCTCCAGTGGTCGGACCGAAATCCACTTCGAAACGCCCTAAAAGAATTGACTCCCTTTGGAATCCCACTTGAGCCAATTCCGGACTCAGCTCGATTTTTTCCATCCGAAACCTCAAAGGGTAAATTGGCTCCCAAATGAGGTGAAAACCCTCAAGCAATATGTTTGAAATATGCCTTATTATCCGCGTCTCTATAGGGGTGAATTCTCTCCCTTCAACTTTTATCCTTCCCCTTCTTCCTCCGCCAAAAAGGATATCCACTGCATAAAAGACCGTTTTTGCATCCATTACCAAAAGGGCTTCTACTCCCAAAGGTTCAACCCTAAGAATTATCAAAGCCGTAGGGACGGGCACTTTCTTTATGAACTCCTCAAAGTACATGGCTTTGGACTCGGAAAAATCCACCGAGACCGGACGATGCAAGAAATCGCTTAAATCCGCGCTCGCCTTTCTGGCAAAACGCTGAAACATAAGCACTATCTCTTTGTTCCTTTCTAGTTCGAGGAGTTCCCATTTCCTGAAGTCGAACCTCTCAAAAGCCCTTTCCGGAGCCTCAGAAGCAACCTCTTCAGCCTTCTCTAAGGGGATCTCACCCTCTTCAAGCCCCTTCAAAAGCGCGTCGATCTCCTCTTGACTTAAAAGTTCCGCACTCCTAATAGGCTTCTCTTCTTCCGCTAATTTTTCCGTGGGGGGTTCTTCTTGGATTCTTTCCTCCTCGGAAAATTCCTCAAGGAGCTTATCTATTTCGTTTTGATCCATACACTCACTCATGGCCTATTGAACGATAAATTCCGTAAAATAAACGCCCGTAACCTTAACCTCCTTTATCCCCTTTTCATTCAAGACCCGATTGACTTTCTTCAATATCTCCTGCTGCAAAAGGGCTTTCCCCTCAGTAGTGATCATCTCCTCATAAGTCTTTTCGGTCAGTAGAAAGATTATCTGATTCCTCAAAACTGGAATCTCCTTGCTTATAAGGTCAATGCCTTTTTCTCCTTCCACCTCAAGGGTGATGGTGACCTTTAAAAAATTAACCCCACTCTTGAGGTTCACCACAAAGGGTTCAAGATTCACATAATTGATGACCTTGGGCCTACTGGGTTTGTCGCTCTGTTTCGAAGCACCGCTCTTTCCTTTTCCCAATACCAAAAAGCCAACTCCTCCCAATAATATTGAAACCCCAACAACTACAAAAATGAGCTTCTTTTTCCCAAAAAGCTTCATCCTTTACTCCTTACCGCAACCTTTATGCCGTCTTATTATAAGGCATAAAACTTGTCATTTATAAAAATAACGTCAATTTTTTGACAAAAGAGGTGTTAAAAACTTGACAAATGAAGGTTTACGAAGTTAAAAAAGAAAGACGGGCCCGGTGGTATAGATTGTGCATTAATCATTGGTGAACCTTAAGGTCTTTGAACGGAGAAAAGGGGTTGATACCCATTCTTATCGGCGAAAGTCTTAAGATCCGTGAGGTCCTTTCCCTTATCGAAAGAGTCGCTAAAACCGATAGCACGGTTTTAATAACTGGAGAAAGTGGTACTGGGAAGGAGCTTGTTGCAAGGATCCTTCATTTAAAAAGTCCTCGAGCTCAAGGACCTTTTGTGGCCATTAACTGTGGAGCCATCCCTCATGAACTTTTGGAGAGTGAGCTTTTTGGATACGTGAAAGGAGCCTTCACCGGGGCCTTAAGGGACAAGAAGGGTAGGCTCGAAGTGGCAAATGGTGGCACCGTCCTTTTGGACGAGATATCGGAGATGAGTCCAGCTCTTCAGGTTAAGCTCTTAAGGGTCCTTCAAGAGAGGGAGTTTGAGCCCATAGGGAGCACAAGATCGGTAAAGGTGGATATAAGGGTTGTTGCCGCCACTAATAAAAACCTAGAAGAACTTGTAAAAAAAGGCCGATTCCGACATGACCTTTATTGGCGTTTAAACGTAGTCCCCATTCATCTTCCTCCGTTGAGGGAAAGAAAGGAGGATATACCCCTTTTAATCTCGCATTTTTTGGAGATTTACAATGACCGTTATAAAGGAAAGGTCACCGGTTTTTCTGAAAGTGCGATGGAATTGCTCCTAAATTATGACTGGCCGGGCAATATAAGAGAACTGGAGAACCTAGTTCAAAGGCTTGTAGTACTTAAGGGAGAAGGGATCATATTACCAGAAGATTTACCCGAAAAGATCCGAGAAAATGGCCATCTTCATTCGTTTTTACGTCTTGAAGGAGAAAAGCTTAACCTTAACGAAGCAGTTACGAATCTTGAACGTTATCTGATAACCGAGGCCCTTCGCCGGGCAAAGGGGGTAAAAAGCAGAGCGGCAAAACTTTTAGGCATAAAACGAACCACCCTTTTACACAAGATGAAAAAAAACGGAATCCTTGACCCCTCTAACCCTTAGCCCGTTTAAGGGAAAGTTCCCGAGCTTCTCGGGAGATGGTGACCTTATCTTGCACTTGAAAATAAGGCCGTCGAAGGCTCTGACGTTCTTGAGTCTCTTTACTATAAACCTCTCCCTTATAAACCCTTAGGATCTCCCTTATATAAAGAAGCGGATACATCCTTACTTCACCTTATAACCCCTAAGAAGGAAACCCTCTTCCCTTAGGGATCGGAGCTTACGCCTTATTTCTTCTTTCGCCCCAATAAGGAGTATTTCAAACTTTTTTAACTTGTCAAGAAATAAAAGAAGGGCTTGAGGATCTCTATTTTCCTCCTTTGCAAGGAGGTCCCTTAGTTTTAAAATCTCATTTGGAAGGCTCTCGTATTCTCCCCTTTTAAGAAGTTCCTCTGCCCTTTCTAAAAGTTTTTCCTCTTCTTTGAGGCACAAACCTCAGGAACTCCTTTTCTTAAGTTCCTCATAACCTTCCTTTAACTGCTGAAGCATCTCTATAACCGACTTTATCCTCTCAGGTTTTTCCTCGGCATCAAAAAGCAGTAACTCCCTTAACATGAAGGTATAAATATCCCTTAGGTTTTTCGCTATCTCACCCCCCTTTTCTAGATCCAAAGAGGACAAAAGCTCCGAGATAACCTCCATGCCATAAATGAGCCTTTCCGCCTTTTTTTCAAAGTCCTTTTTCTCATATGCCTCAAGGGCCTCCTTTAAATACCTAATCCCCTCTTCATAAAGCATCAAAACAAGGCTCAAAGAATCGGAGGTCAAAACACTTGTCTCTTTATAAGCAGAAAGGGCCGATCTCATCTTTCTTCACCTCCTCATTTGGAATTTTTAAAACTAATATCTATTTGTCGACTCAACCAATCGCTTAAGGATTTCAATTGGGCCAAGGCTTCCTCAAGGGCCAAAAATTGCTGTCTAAGCCTTTCCTTTTCCTTTTCTATAAGGTATTGTTGACGATCAATCTGTTCGTTTATCCTCTCTATTTGTCTTTCTAAAAGGCCTGTCTTAAGGTTTAAAAGCCCCGCGAAGGGGGTAGTTAACTTATCGAGGTATTCCTTAAGGTTTGTACTTACTTTTTGAAGGAGTGAAGTGGTATTTTCTGGCTCACTGGAAAGTTTCTCAAGGAAAACTTCTTTTTCAAAGGTTAAAGTTCCGTCTTTTTGAAGACTTATACCTATAAAGGTTAGGGCATTAAAGCCTTCGGGCAGATCCACCTTTTGAAGGATCAGGGAAGTGAGCGTACTTTTTATCCCCCTTAAGGTCACATCCCCCATCAAGGGCTTTATGGTTCCCTCTTGATAGGAAAACTGTTCGCGGAAAAAGCTAACGATCTCGTTATATCCCTTAACGAAGTCTTCGATTTTTTGGATCAGACTCTCCGTGTCCTTTTTGATTTCCAAAAAAAGCGTAGTTCCCGGAAGAGCTCTTTTTAATTGGATAGTCAGGCCTTTAAAGAGGTCATTTATGGTATTTGAAGGCCTTTGAACCGTAAGTCCATTTACCCTTAAAAGAGCATCCTGGGCTCTGATGAGGTTTTGAAACTCAAAAAGACCCTGAGGATCCTCCAAATTGAGGGCATTTGCTTCCCCTGTCTTTTCACCCCTCAAAAGAAGAACAAACTCGCCTTCCCTTACCTTTATTATGGAAGCCTTAAAGGCATCTCCTAAGGTGTTGATTTTGTCACGGATCGTTTGAAGGGTGTCCTCACTGGAAATTTGGATTTCAAGACCATTAATCCTCAAAAGGCCTTCGAGTCCAAGCGGTTGGCCTTCGGAAGAAAAGGCCTTTGATGTCCACACATCCGCTTGAGCAAGCCCTAAAATCTCTAATTCATAAGAACCCTCTTCCACGAATCTGCTTGTTGAAACCTCTATAACCGATTGAGGGTCGATACCTTGGGCATTTAATAGGACTTTAAAATTCTGAAATGCATACCCCATGTAAAAGTCCCATGCGGAATTCCTCAAAGAAGAAAGCTTTTCCGAAAGGCTTTTCCAAAGGGAGAGCTTTTCGTTTAGGGCCTCTTTGTTCTTTTCCAATGGGTTAACAAGTTGCCTCTTTCTAACCTCAATGAGCTTATCTATTACCTCATCCCAATTAAGGGAGGAGATAAGGCCGCTTATATATTGGGTTGGCTCGGTCATTTAGGCTCCTCCGAATCGCTTAAAAACTCCTCAATGATCTCCTTTATCCTTAAAGCTTCCTCTGAAGGGATCTGTCGGATTACCTTTCCGCTTTTTCGTTCCACAAGCTGGGCCAAAAGTGTTTGGGTTTTGTGATCGATTAAATACCTTAAAGAGAGGTCATTTCTCTCCAAAAACTCCCTTACTCTTTCTTGAACCTTCTCCCTCAGCCTTTTAAGCTCTTCGGTAAGTTGTTCTAACTCCTTAACTCCCTCAACTTCCTTTAGGGCCTTTTCTTTAAAATTTCCCTTTGAAAAGCCATTCTCCCTTTCTTTAAGAGACAAACCATTCTGAATCTCCTTCACCTTCCCGTGGGCTTCCCTTTCCTTAGGAGCCCAAAAATCCCTTACCCCCTTTTCGATCCCTTCAACCTTCATGGCTTAAACCATCAAAAGGGGGAAGACCCACCTTATAGGATCTTCCCCCCTCAATTTACTAACGCCCAATTAGAGCCAAGATATTCTGTGGCAAGGCGTTTGCATGAGCAAGCATGGCCATTGAGGTCTGAACCAAGATCTGGTTCTTCGTGAAGTTCACCATTTCTTGAGCCATATCGGTGTCGCGAATTGTGGAATCGGAAGCCACATAGTTCTGCACCGTTACTGCCAGGTTTGAGGCCGTATACTGAAGCCTGTTCTGATAGGCACCAAGCTGGGCCCTGAAATCCGCAACCGAAAAGATAGCGGAATCTAAAGCATTAAGAGCATCTTGGGCCTTATCCCGAGCATTAAGCTCAAGATCGTTTATTTTCAATGAGCCTGTGTCAATCTGATAAAACTTAATCTCAATTATATCGTATGTATCTTTACTGTAACCCACCTGTATCGTAGCAGTCCATTGAACT